>Ga0156399_122_pt1 | contig 4175 bp, 6 predicted proteins | sample RifOxyA3_FD_108043 | JGI IMG/M metagenome (GOLD analysis project Ga0156399, IMG submission 108043) | Candidatus Moranbacteria bacterium RIFOXYA12_FULL_44_15 | reverse complement strand
AAAGGCTTATATAAATTTGCAATTTTTGTCGGAAGCGGTGGCTTTGACTTTTTTGGGCGGGATTATGGGCGTCCTTTTAGGTTGGGCAGCCTCACTGGCTCTCTCCGGCTTTTTCAGTTTGTCGATGGAAGTTTCGCTTGCTTCCGTACTTTTGGCGTTCGGAGTTTCGACCGCGATTGGGATCGTTTTTGGTTTTTATCCCGCCCGCAAAGCCGCAGCGATGAGTCCGATCGATGCGTTAAGATATGAATAATTATTAATCAAAAAAACAATGAGCAACAAAAACATCGCCATCGCGGCGATTGTCGCGATTATAGTCGGCGCCGCTTCTTTTTTTGGCGGTACGGTTTATCAAAAAAACAAAACAGAAACGCAAAGGAGATCCGGAAGTGGCGGTTTTTCTGGGCAAGGCGGACGAATCCAGGGCGGGCAGCGTCCGGCGCAGGGAGTGGGACAGTCCCAAGGAGGGGAAAACGGCGTTTTCGCGACCGGGGAAATAATTTCCAAAGATGACCAGAGTATTACGGTCAAATCTCCGGAGGGCGGATCAAAGATAATATATTTTTCCGATTCCACTTCAATCGGAAAAACCGCGGAAGGATCTTCGGCGGACTTGGAAAACGGCAAGCAGGTTATGATAAACGGCAAGACTAACCCCGACGGCAGTCTGGCTGCCGAGAACATCCAAATCAGGCCGGTACGGTAGAAATGCAAATTGATCGAAAGCTTGAATGCTGTTATAATATCGGCAGGCAAGGAGTCTTGAAATGCAATGCTCTAAGTTCGCATAAAAACGAGTTGTGTAAAATAGCCAGAAATTTCCTTTTTATTTTTTAAGATTTTTTTGGCAATTTTACAGGTCGAATAACTTGTTTGAAATAATAATTTTTAAATCAATCATTATGAAAAAAGTAATCATGTCAAGTTCGGTACTGTTGGGCGTGATTTTGTTGGCTGGGTGCGGCAAGCAACAAACACAAAATCAATTGACAACACCCGCACCGGTAGCCCAGCAATCGCAACCAACCCAAAAGCAACCGAGTCAGCCCCAAAATGTTCCCAATCAACAACCTAAGCAAGAGGGTATCGTTTACAAAAATGATACTTACGGTTTTGAGTTGACTCTGCCAAAGGGATGGGAAAAATATACAGTTGCTGTTGAAAATGAGCCGACCCCAGATTGTAAAGATTGTGCCAATATTTTCTTCCAGCTTCCCTCTGCGGGAGTTCCTAAAATTGCCACTGTTTTTTCTATCGGAGTAAGAGATTTAGCAAGTGCTCAGAAAATAGCAAAAACGGTTGGTTGCGATAAAACTCCTGATCTGGCAGAATGTCCCAATTCCAAATGGCATTTAGCTAATAGCGCCAAATATTCCTTTTTCTATTCCTCCAATCCTGAAGTTCCGCAAGATTTAAAGAATATGTTGATTGATTTTGTGAAGACCAATTTCAAGGTTGCCGGAATGTAAAATTGCCAAAAAACTTCATTAAGGAAGAAGAAATTTCTGGCTACATCACATAACAACGCATATCTAGCTACGGGAAAATCACTCAAATATATTTTATGGAATGTGATTTTCCCTCCGCCCAAATTTTCATCCCTTAGGTTGATGAAATTTTAGGCGGAGATAATTAAACAAAGCATTGTCTGAAATCAAAAGATTATCTTACTAAGTCGGGATGAAAACTTCAGATGATGTTTAAACGTTCTCTAAAATGTCGCTCCTCGGCTGGAGAAACTTTCGTCTTTCAAAAAAATATTCCCGCAAAGGTGCGAGACTTCGCAAGTCTGCGCCCGTTCGAAATAATTTTTTTAAATATGCCCTTTTTGTCTCAAAGAGAGAGAAGGGGTAAAGCAATATAAAAATGAAACAAACAATGAAAATTGCCGCGGTGGCGGCGGGGGTGCTTCTTCTCGTGGGGTGCGGAAATAAGGCGGTGAATAACTCAGACGATGCCGACACCAAAAATGCCCGGGAAATGGCGCAGGAGCAAGTCCAAAGTGGAAGCGGAGTGGTTGGTTCCATAAAAGACGCCATGGGATTGGGAAGGGAAATGAAATGCACATACAAAATGAAAATAGGAAACGAGGAGATGGAAACGATCACCTATGTCAACGGGAAAAAATATATGACAGAGTCGGTTATCGCGGGTAACACGCAAAAGATGGTTTTTGACGGCGAAACAATGTATAGCTGGTCGGAAAAAGAGAAAAAAGGGACGAAAGTTGATATGGCTTGTATGAAAGAATTGGAAAAAGATTTGCCGGATACGGAAAGTGAAAAAATTACTGAAAACGTTCCCGATCCGACCGGTGAAAAAACATTTGAAGACGCGATGGATGTGAAATGCGAAGAAGCCGGTGGAGCGGACTTTTCCATTCCGACGGATGTGGTTTTCGCGGATCAATGCGAAATGATGAGAAACCTGATGAAGAATATTCCGGGCGGCGCCAATATGCCCAAGGGTATGTCGCAAGGAATACCGGAAAATATGCCCTCAGGAGTTAACATTCCGAATATGAATAGTCCGGAATAGGGGAGATATAAAATTATAATTTCTTTATGACAAAAAAACTAAAATTTCCCGATGGTTTTTTGTGGGGGGCGGCAACTTCAGCGCATCAAGTCGAAGGAAATGTTCATAACGATTGGAGCGAGTGGGAAAAGGAAAATGCTGAAAGATTAGCCGAAGAAGCCGGAGGCAAGTGGAAGAAATGGCAGCAGGAAAAATTTCCGGAAATGTTCGAAAAAGAAAACTATATTTCCGGAGCGGCTTGCGATCATTATAATCTTTATGAAAGCGATTTCGATACGGCGAAAGAACTGGGACACAACGCCCATCGTTTTTCAATTGAGTGGAGCCGCATCGAACCGGAAGAGGGAAAATTCGACGAAAAAGAAATTGAACATTATAAAGATGTAATGAAATCCTTGAAAAATAAAGAGCTTGAACCTTTTGTGACGCTTTGGCACTATACCAATCCTCTTTGGATAAGGAATATTGGCGGATGGACGAACAAGAAAACTGTTGAATATTTTATTCGCTATGCGGAAAAAATTATCAGTATTTTTCCGGAAGTTAAATTCTGGGTGATTCTAAATGAGCCAACTGTTTATGTTTCTTTGAGTTATCTAAAAGGTACTCAGCCGCCAGGACGAAAAAATATTTTTTTAGCAAGAAGGGCGATGAATAATTTAACCCAGGCGCATAAATCGACCTATGAAATGATACACAAGAATCTTGAATCTGCCAAAGTGGGGACGGCCTACTCGGTAAACTATTGGCAAGGCTATAAAAAATATCCCTGGAACTGGATTTTGGCTAAAATAATGAACAGCTTGGAAGGATATTTTTTCAGGAAAATAGAAAATAAGTCGGACTACATAGGTCTTCAATACTATCGCTCAGTAACTTTGGGCTGGAAGTGGGGTGGAAATTTTTGGGGAATATTTGACAGTACTTTTCATGAAAGCAAAGATTTTACTGATTTGGGTTGGAACATTTATTCGCGAGGGATTTATTATTTTCTTAAAAAAGTGGCCAAGTATAATTTGCCTATCTATATTACGGAAAACGGTATCGCGGACGCCGATGACTCTAAGCGTGAAAAATTCATCAAGGGTCATCTTTTTTGGGTGCATAAAGCTATTTCAGAAGGAGCGGATGTGCGCGGTTATTTTTATTGGTCCCTTATGGATAATATAGAATTTGTCGAAGATAGGGGTTTTTGGCCGCGATTTGGGCTTATCGAAGTGGACTACAAAACCCAAGTCCGGACTATCCGGAAAAGCGCGTTAGAATATGCCAAAATTTGCAAGAGCAATGAACTTGAGATTGACGGAAAATAAGCTTGTGGTAAAATATGGCTATGAACGAAGAAAATAAGAAATTAGAAGAAAATATAAAAAGACATATTGATGTTATGCTGGAAAAAATGCGGAGCGATTTTGAGATTTTTGGCGAGGGATTGTCAGATGTTTCAAAAAAAGTTGATCTCTTGGCTGAAGATATGGACTATGTAAAATCGGAAATAGTGGAAATCAAGGACAGGTTCCGGGAAACGGACAAAATGCTGGATAAAAAGGCGGAAAAGGGCGTAGCGGACAATCATGAAATCCGGATAGTCAAGCTGGAAAACGCGGTTTTGGCGGAGGCATAAACCGGACTTGACA
>Ga0156399_134_pt1 | contig 7442 bp, 4 predicted proteins | sample RifOxyA3_FD_108043 | JGI IMG/M metagenome (GOLD analysis project Ga0156399, IMG submission 108043) | Candidatus Moranbacteria bacterium RIFOXYA12_FULL_44_15 | reverse complement strand
TAATGTTTCCGGTTGTTAGGGTTCCCTGAATGGTTGTATTTCCGGTAGTATCAGCTACGGAAAATACTCCGCCATCAGCAGTGATTCCGCCGTTAGCTGTTAGAAGTCCTGTCTGTGTTGTCGCGCCCGTAACTCCGAGAGTTCCGGTGAAAGCCACATTTCCGCTATCGTCAAAAGTAGCATAAGTTACCCCTGCATTTTGCACCAAGAAGTCTCCTTCGTTTGTTAAATCAACCATAATATCCCCTCCTCCAGCAGTCGTATCTTCGGAACTCAATGTCAGATTTCCGTTATCAACATGGATTTCGGTTTCCGTTCCGCTTCCAGCATTATACGCGTCATCCAATGTTGGCGCTCCGGATGCTCCGGCTGTCAGGTCGACAAATCCTCCATTGGCATAAACATACAAATTATCGTCAGTACTGTCATAATATATTGTTCCTTCAGTTGTGGAAGCCGAATCGGCAATAGGAGTTGCGTAAACTTCTCCGCCGGTTACAGTCAAATCTCCGCCGACAACCGTATCCCCGGTGTTGTTGTCAATCGTGAATGTATCGGCGTCATTCGCATTATTTCTGACTGAAAAATCTCCTTTAGATCTTACGGAGTCTGTTCCCTCATTACCTAGCGCAACAATAGAAGAGTCGAGTGCTATTTGTGTTGCGTTTAATTCACCGATATGCAACACGGCACCACCAGTAACTGCATCAAATCCGGCATCAGTATAAATTCTTCCTCCAGCTGTTATCGTTCCTGATCCGGTAGTTGAAATAGCGCCTGACGTAGTAATAGCTTGCGCTCCAAAGTCCGGTGAAATTTTTGTTCCGGCAATGGCCGCGGCAGCGTTGACATCCGCGTTTATAATAGTCAGGTCAGTAATTTCACCAGTACCAACTGAAGAATCAGCCAGCTCGCTGGCCGCCACGGAATCAGCTCCCAAATCGGCCGCTGTAATCGTTCCGTCAAAAATGTCCGCCGAAACAATTGTTTCATTGAGAATCTTTGCGCTGGTCACCGCTCCGTCCGCCAGATCGCCGACTAAAATAGTTCCGTCCAAAATTTCCGCCGTGGCGACAGATCCGTCCGCCAGAGTGGCGGCAGTCAAAGTTCCGGCCGCTAAATCGGCGGCAGTGATTGATCCGTCGTCGATTTCGGAAGTTCCGACCGCGTCGCCTTTGATTTCATCGGAGCCGACCGAATCATCGTCCAACTCGTCTTCGGAAATCGTTCCTTTTTTGATATCCTTCCCTTTGATGGAACGATCCTTGATATCATCGGAATCGATTTTTCCTTTCAGTTTCAATTTGCTATAGCTAATCCCGGCATTTTTCACAATGTCCGCGTTAGTTATGAGCGCTTGAGCCGGCAAAGCCATCATCGAAGCGGTCAACGCGACGACGAATATTTTTGCCAAGCCCGTGAGTCTTTTTCTCATTTTTATTTTTTCTTAATTTATTAACTAAAAGTATATATAAAAAACACAAAGGCATTGCTCAACCTTTGTGTCGATAATTTTCTCGGAAACCTATTAAAATCGAAAAACTGTTCGTTTTTTTCACCCGTTTTTTATTTGTTTTTTTATTACATTTAGTATTTTAATGAAATTCCGATGTTCTGTCAACAAGAAGTTATCCACAGACCGAGAGAACAAGATTCTATGCATTGGCGGGGACGACCGGGCTCGAACCGGCGACCTACTGCGTGACAGGCAGTCGCTCTAACCAACTGAGCTACGCCCCCAAATTAGTATTTTGTATATAGTATAAAGTATCTTGTATTTGGAATTTCTATACTTAATACGAAATACCAGATACAAAATACTATTTCCGTACCAGGAGAGAGACTCGAACTCTCGACCTCAGCGTTATGAGTGCTGTGCTCTAACCAACTGAGCTATCCTGGCTTTTTGGTGAGGGGGTGAATGCTCGCGCTCTAACCTCAGCCAAAGGCTGATGCGCCTTTGGCGCAAACTGAGCTATCCTGGCTTATCATTTGTTGCGGGGGCCGGATTCGAACCGGCGACCTCGTGGTTATGAGCCACGCGAGCTGCCAGACTGCTCTACCCCGCTATAAAAACTATCCTCTATTCTAGCTGAAATTTACTGCAATGTCAACCGAGATATCAGCTCTATTCCAGCACCTCAAATTCCTTCAAGAATTCTTCATAATCTCCCAATATGTCCAAGGCGGAAGCTTTGTCCAATTTGAAATCATCTTCGTGGATAATCCGGTTTCTGGTTTGGTGCGCGCGCCACAATTCCTCGATATTTTCAATCTGTCCGGGATTGATGGCGTCCAGCCGCTCGGCCATATTCTCCCCGGCGTAACCCATTCTTTTTATCAAATCGTCGATGATATTATCCGCTTCGATGACCGCCACTTTCCAATCCGACTCATTGCCGCTTTCGACCTTGGCGCGGATTTTTTCCCAGCGCTTTTTCAGCTTGCTCTTTTTTGTGGTCAGCTCCGGCGGAACGTTCATTCCGAGAATCGTATCGCGGACATCCCCCGCCAATCCCCGCTGAAAAAGCAGCATCACGATATTAACAAAAAGCACCACGGAATAAATTCCCAGAAGGAATTTTATAACCGTAAACGGCGTTGAATAATAAATTTCCCTCACGAAATCCGGAATAGCCGGCAGAATGTTTTCTAAAAATTCCATGGTTTTATATTTGATACAAAATTGACCAAAATGATATGTGTCATCCCGAGCGAAGTCCCGATGTACTCATCGAGACGTAGTCGAGGGATCTGGCAACGATAATCGAAAATTTACGATTTATAATGCAGACCACTGACAACCGAGAGCAGATCTCTCGACTTCGCTGCGCTACGCTCGAGATGACACTTGCGGTGTACATTCAACTGATTCAAGACTAGGCACGTTCCCAGGCGTGCGCCGCCCGGAGCAAATTTTCTTCATCGAACCACTTGCCCATCAGCTGAAAACCGATCGGCAGTTGTTTCCCGTCTTTTTCCACTGTGCCCGCCGGAACTGAAATAGCCGGAACGCCCATAATGTTGGCGGTCACGGTGAAAATGTCTTCCAGATACATAGAAAGCGGATCATCTGTTTTTTCCCCCAATTTGAAAGCGGGACCGGTGGTAGTCGGAGTCAAAATCAAGTCAACTTCCTCAAACACTCTCTCAAAATCTTTTTTTATAAGCGATCTGACTTTTTGAGCTCTCAGATAATATGCTTCGTAATAACCGGAGCTCAACGCGTAAGTTCCTATCATTATCCTTCTTTTCACTTCCGCGCCCAAGCCATATTTCCTGGTATCCAAATAAGTCTCCAGGAGCGTTTTGGGCAGTTCAAAGTCACTTACGCCAGAATCTTTTTTGTCGTCCACCCGTAGCCCGTATTTCACTCCGTCAAATTTTGCCATATTGGAACTCACTTCACAGGGCTGGATGATATAATAAACCGGAAGGGCATATTTATTGTAGGGCAAATCAATCTCAACTATCTTCGCTCCCATCTTTTTATATTTCTCTATCACTCCTTCCAGAATTTTTTTCATCTCTGTTTCCAATCCGTCCAGATACTCTTTGATGATTCCTATTTTCATATCTTTCACGTCGCCTGTCAGATAATCTTCAAACTTTTTATCATTGCTATGAGCCGATGTCGCGTCATATTTATCTTGCCCGGATATGGTCGAAAGAACGATGGCCGCGTCCTCTACTGTTTTGGTCATCGGTCCGGCAGCATCAAAACTCGAAGCCATCGCCATAAGCCCATATCGGGAAACCCGACCGTATGTCGGTTTTAATCCGACTATCCCGCAAAGGGACGCCGGCTGCCTGATCGATCCTCCCGTGTCGGTTCCCAGCGCCCAGACCGCCTCATCCGCCGCCACTGCCGCCGCCGATCCGCCGGAAGATCCTCCGGGAACACGCTCCAAATCGTGGGGATTTTTAGTCGCGCCATATGCGCTATTTTCCGTCGAAGATCCCATTGCGAATTCATCGCAATTGGTTTTCCCTAAAATCACCGCGCCGTTTTCTTTCAACTTTCTCACCACGGTAGCGTCATAGGGCGCTATATAATTATCCAAAATTTTCGAACTGCCGGTCGCTCTTATCCCCTCCACGCATAAAACATCTTTCACCGCTCCCGGGATGCCTTCGATCAGATTTATTTTTTCTCCCCAGTTAATTTTATCATCCACTTTCTTTGCCTGCGCAATGGCCAAGTCTTTGGTCAAAGTCAAATAGGCAAAAATATCTTTGTCCTTTTTTTCAATCGCGTCGAAATAATCCAGAGTAAGCTGCTCTGAAGTAATTTCTTTGCTAATTAACTTGTCGTGCAGTTGTCGAATCATACTATTTTCATAATTTCAAATTTCAAAGCTCAAAGTTCAAATCAAGCTCAAAGTTCAAGGTCCAAAATTTTGACATTTGGATTTGGGATTTTATTTGTCATTTGAATTTTGTCATTTGGATTTTTCACAATACTGACTTCACCTTATCATACCCATCCTTCTCTTCCGGAAATAGTTTTTTGATGCCATCGGTATTTTCAAAATCCGCCGCCTTGTCCTGGCGCGTAATGTTTTCCAATCCCGTCACGTGTGAAACCGCTTCAACATTTTCAACATCCACTTCTTTCAATTGTTCAATCCAATCCAAAATCGACGACAAATCGTGGGAGAACTTATCCACCTCTTTATCGGTTAGACCTATTCTGGCTAAGGATGCGATATGTTTTACTTCGTCCTTACTAATCATAATGTTTTCATAATTTCAAATTTCAAAGCTCAAAGTTCAAATCAAGCTCAAAGTTCAAAGTCCAAAATTTTGACATTTGGATTTGGGATTTTATTTGTCATTTGGATTTTGTCATTTGGATTTTTAAAGTCATTGCTTTAACATCTCCCTGAACTCCTCCTCCCCAATCACCTTCACTCCCAGTTCTCTAGCTTTCTCAAACTTCGACCCCGGGTTTTCGCCGGCGACAACATAATCGGTTTTTTGGCTTACCGATCCAGACACACTGCCTCCTTCTTTTCTAATAATATCCTTAGCGGCGTCTCTTGTAAAGTTTTTGAGTTCTCCCGTCAGGACAAAAGTTTTACCACGTAACGTAGAACGCGTATCGTGAAACGCGGAAGAAGCATTGATTTTGACTCCCAACTCTTGCATTTTTTCAAGCAACTTTATGTTTTCCCGGTCGTTAAACCATTCTACCAAGCTCTCCGCCGACTTCTCCCCAATGCCTTTAATATCTCTCCATCGATCAACTGAAACTTGCGGAAACAATTTAATGATATTATCCAATATTTCTGTTTTGGATTTTGGATTTTGAACTTGATTTGAAATTGGGATTTTGGATTTTGAAATTAATTGGGCTGTTTCCTCTCCCGCAAACCTGATCCCCAAAGAATAAATAAATTTCGGCAATTCTATTTCTTTGCTGTTTTCGATGGAGGCGATAAGATTGTCCGCCGATTTTTCCGCGAAACGCTCCAGCGGTTCCAAATCGCCTTTCTTCAGTTCAAAAATATCCGCCGGAGTGGAAACCAGCCCTTCATTCATCAACTGCTCCACGATTTTCTCCCCCATCCCGTCGATATTGAAACCTTTTTTGGAAACGAAATGGATGATTTTCTCTTTCTCCACCGCGAAACATTTCGGATTCAGACAATAAACCGCCACCCCTTCTTTCTCTTTTTGAATTTTGAATTTTGAATTTTGGGATTTGTTTGGGATTTGTAATTTTGGATTTTGGATTTTCCCCACTTCTCCTCCACAAATCGGACACTTCTGCGGCATCTTGAATTCTTTTTCCTTGCCCGTCCGCAAACCCGTCAAAACTTCCACCACTTCCGGAATGACATCCCCGGCTTTGCGGATCACTACCGTATCGCCGATTTTTATGCCTAGTCGCTTTATTTCGTCTTCATTGTGCAGTGTCGCCCGAGACACTGTTGATCCCGCCACCGACACCGGCGTAAGGTGCGCCACCGGCGTGAGCGCTCCCGTCCGCCCCACTTGGACTTTTATATCTTCCACCATTGTCGTAACCCGCTCGGCCGGAAACTTGCAAGCCACTCCCCAACGCGGAGATTTTCCGGTGTAACCCAGCGCTTCCTGAATTTTTCTGGAATTTATCTTTATCACCACCCCGTCAATCCCGTAATCTTGAGCATCTTTTTTATCTTTCCACTTATTATAATATTCCTGAATTTCTTCAATATTTTTACAAATTTTATATTCGTTGTTGACTTTAAAGCCTAACTTCTTCAATAACTCCAGCTCTTCTGCCTGTGTTTCCGGCATGCCAATGTTTTGAATTTTGGAATTTGTATTTTGGACCTCCCTTTCTTGCCCCCTCTCCCGTAATCGGGAGAGGGCTGGGGAGAGGGCGCCACCGGCTACCGAGCCCTCTCTGTCCCGCTTAAGGCGGGACATCTCCCCCGAGTACGGGGGAGAAGGAAGCTGAAGAAAATCGATATCATAGATAAAACTGTCCAACTTCCGGCTGGCCGCTATTTTAGGATCCAACTGCCGGATTGATCCCGCCGCCGCGTTTCTCGAATTGGCGAAAAGCGCCTCTTCTTTGCTCTGGCGTTTTTTATTGATTCTTTCCAGTTCGGACTTGGACAAAAAACACTCCCCCACAAAAACTCCCGAAACAGGATAATTCAGTTTCAAGGGAATACTGCCTATAGTTTTCAAATTAGATGTCACATCTTCCCCGATCACTCCATCCCCCCTTGTCGCTCCTTGGACGAACACTCCATCTTCATAAGTCAATATTATTTTCAAACCATCAATCTTCACCTCACAAACATACTCCGGAAATGAATTTTGAATTTTGAATTTTGAATTTTGAGATTTATTTGTTATTTGGGATTTGTTATTTGGGATTTTTTCTATCATCCGTAAAACTTTCTCCTCCCACTTTCCCAGTTCTTCTCGATTAAAAACATCATCAAACGACCATTGGCGGACTTTGTGCCGGACTTTTTGGAATTTATCCAGAGGCTTTCCGCCGATTCGTCCGATCGGCGAATCGCTCCGGCGAAACTGAGGATATTTTTCCTCCAGTTTTTTCAGCTCTTCCGTCAAGGAATCATAAACCTCATCGGTCGCATCCGGCCGATCTAAGACATGGTACTCGTAGCGAAGCTTATTGATTTCTTCCGTAAGCTTCTTTATCCGCTCCAATATGTTTTTTTCATTTTGTTTCTCCATAAGCCGATTATATCATTTGAAAGACTTTATTAAAAGACGCAAAAAGGCCGCTCTGGCCTTTAAAAAATTCCTGAAAGAAAATATTTTAATTCGAAACACAGGCAGTTTTTTCAGCATTCGGATGAAAACCGGGTCTGCACTCATAGCATTCCGTCCCGTCGCAACAGTTATACGACACGGTGGCAGTCCTGGTTCCCGTCGGCTGAGATTTGGAGCATCCTAGTCCGGTCAAAACA
>Ga0156399_130_pt1 | contig 8318 bp, 10 predicted proteins | sample RifOxyA3_FD_108043 | JGI IMG/M metagenome (GOLD analysis project Ga0156399, IMG submission 108043) | Candidatus Moranbacteria bacterium RIFOXYA12_FULL_44_15 | reverse complement strand
ATTGGCTCCGCAATCGATAAATCATTTGTGTGACGAATGCCGGACCCATTTCAAGGTCCTTTTGGAATATTTGGATGAATTGGATTTGCCCTATATCATTAATCCGCGGTTGGTTCGCGGTTTGGATTATTATACAAAAACGGTTTTTGAAATTTGGTCGGGAGTCGAAGACGGCAAAAAACATTCCTTGGGAGGCGGGGGAAGATACGACGGACTTATTAAATCAATGGGAGGAGAAGACACTCCGGCTATCGGATTCGCAGTTGGTATTGAGAGATTGATTCTGGAGATGAAACGAGTTCAGGCGAAACCCTACAAAGCTCCCCGCCCCAGGGTTTTTATGGCCCAGCTGGGAAACCTTGCCAAAAGAAAAAGCCTCAGACTTTTTTCCGAATTGGAAAGAAATGGTATTCTTACGGCAGAAAGTTTCGGAAGGGGAAGTCTAAAATCACAGTTGAAGGTGGCTAATAAACTGGGAGTGGATCTGACGTTGATTTTGGGTCAGAAGGAAACACTGGACGGGACGGTAATTGTCAAAAATATGGCCACGGGAGTCCAGGAAACGGTTAGCGCGGACAAGCTGGTGGATTTGATTAAAAAAAAGCTAAAAGCGGATAGCGTGGTAGTGTACCATAATAGTTAACCGCGATTCGAATCAACGAATGCATTCGAATCTACGAATAATTAATTTGTAGATTCGTGAATTCGCGTTCATTCGTAGATTCGAATCGGTCAATATTCGTATGTGTATTTTTTGTAAAATCGTAAAAAAAGAAGTTCCGGCGTCGGTAGTCTACGAAGATAGCGACATTATCGCCTTCAAAGATGTTCATCCGATTGCCCCGGTGCATATTTTGCTTATTCCCAAGAAGCACATCGAGAGTGTTGATGACCTGAGAGATGAAGATGTCAGCTTGGCGGGAAAACTGGTTGTCGCGGCTGGAAAAATCGCCAGGGACTTTGACATTTCTCCAAAAGGGTATAAACTGTTATTTCGGGTAGGCGAGTGGGGCGGGCAAGAGGTTCCGCATTTGCACCTCCATCTTATCGGGGGAGCTAAACTCTATGAAGCCATTCATCCGGAGGAGATGTCAAAAGAAGCCAGGTAAAATAAATTAATTAGTTGAGAAAGGGGGTTTTTATGATAGAGGTAAAAAAGAAAGACAGGGAATCGTCAGAAAGTCTGATTCGAAGGTTCAGCCGCCGAGTGCAACAGAGCGGTGTTTTGATGCAGGCCAGACGCGGAAGATTTCGCAAGGACGAAAAAAGCAAGCGTGAAGTGAGAGAAGGGGCGATGTATAAAGAGAAAGTCAGGAAGGTAGTCAACAAGCTCAAAAAAATGGGCAAGTTTGACGACCAGAGCTTCAAAAATGTCAAAAAGAAACTTATTCGCTAATGGTCGCGAATGTTTAAACGAATTTTCGCGAATAGCTGTTATATTTATTTGCGTTTGTTCGTTTTGCAATTTGTGAAAATTTGCATATGTTAAAACAAAAAATTCAAGACGATCTCAAATCCGCCATGAAAGCTGGCGACGTGGTTAAGCGCGATACGCTTCGAATGTTGGATTCAATGATCAAAAACTCTGAAATTGAGAAAAAGAAACGCGAGGACGGCCTTTCGGATGAGGAGATAATCGAAGTGGCCTTTCGCGCTATCAAACAAAGAAGAGACAGTATTTCGCAATATGAAGCCGGCGGACGGAAGGATTTGGCGGAAAAAGAAAAAAAGGAAATAGAAATTTTGTCAGCTTATCTCCCGGAGCAAATGAGCGAAGAAGCAGTGAGAGCTGAGGTGAAAAAAATTATTTCTGATTTGGGCGTATCAACCAAATCCGAAACGGGAAAAGTTATGGGCGCGGCGATGGCGCGCTTGAAAGGCAAAGCCGATGGCAATCTGGTGAAAAAAATTGTGGAAGAAGAATTAAATTAAGATGAGTTTATCAGATAAAAGCGTCCAAGAGGACGCTTTTTGCATACTTATGCTATAATATCTTTGGACGTGGCATGTCCAAAAAATTTATCATTATCATGAAGATTACAACATGCCTTAACACAACTGAAAAAGAAGTTCTTGCCAAAAAATTTAACATAATAATTGGCATAAGCATTGGCAATAAATATTTTACGAAAGAAAATATTCGCGATTATTTGCTTTGGGCTGTAAAAAATACGAAAGAAAAAGTAGCTATTTTGATTCCAGACAAAATACACGCCGTAAATTACGAAGTCAGATCGGGTTATAAAAAAGAACGTTCTCTAAAGAGAGCAATCAATGAGGGTGAAAAGATAGAAAATATAGCGAAAGATATCATAGAAGAACTCCCTTTTGAAAAACACTCAGTTATGAGTATCTTAAAATGGGAAGATATAGAAACTGAAGAATACAAGCGAAGAGTATCCGTCCTATATGATGAATTCAAAGATAATTCGAAGTTTAGAAATGAAATAATAGAAATTGTTAAAGAATATTGCAATTCAGAAAAATTAACCGATTGCGATTACGAAAAATTGGCTACTTATCCGCTTGAAGAATTGCCGATGCTGGTTTGTGGCACAATCACAAAAATCCCTTCGATTTATACTATTCCGATTGGTTTTGATTTATTCATAGATCCAATGGATCCTGGAAAATATTTGAATCATTCATGCGAGCCATCATGTGGCATAAAAAACAGAACACAAATTGTCGCTATGAGTGATTTGAAAAAAGACGAGGAAATTACGATAGACTATGCTATGTTTGTTCCAACCAAGCAAGGCCACCCTAGGGTTGGCATCGACGCGCCAATATGTAGATGTGGTGCAAAAAATCGCCGCGAACAATTTGGAAATTATGAAGAATTATCAGACGAGTTGCGAGAAAAATATAAAGGATACATTTCCGATTATTTGATTTGATGGGTTTTTTGTTTTTGGACGTGCCACGTCCAAAAACGTCCAAAAAAATATGAGAAAGACTGATTTTGTAAATGACGAGTATTATCACATATATAACAGAGGCGTTGATAAACGGGAAATTTTTTTGTGTAATGATGATTATAAGCGTTTTGTTTGTTCAATGAGGGACTTTAACGCACTTGATCCTATAGGTAGTATCTTTGAAAAACGTATGCGTGAACGCAAGGGAGTCAAATCTTTTGGACGTGGCACGTCCAAATTAGTGGAAATTTTGTGCTATTGTCTCAATCCAAATCACTATCACTTTATTCTCAGACAGTTATCCGAACGTGGCGTCGAGAAGTTCATGAAACGGCTTGGAAATGGATATACTAAATATTTTAATCATCGCTATGATAGGTCGGGAGTTCTTTTCCAGGGATCCTTCCGGTCTGTTTATATAGAAAACAATGAACAGCTTTTGCATCTCTCTGCTTATATAAACGCAAATCATTTTATTCATGGGTTTGAAAAAGAATTGCCCTCAAAATCGAATTATCTATATTCCAGTTCAGGGTTGTTTCTTAAAAAGCAAAAAAACGATGTCTGTGATCCGATTGAAATTGTAAATCAGTTTGATGCGGGTACTGACGAATATAAAAATTTTTTAGATGTTAACGCGCAATTTTTTAAAGAGAAAAAGGAAGTTGAGAGAGATCACTATATGTTGGAATAATATTCTTGGACGTGGCACGTCCAAAGCGGGCAAAGTTATGGAGCTCACAGTTGAATTTAACGACAAAGCGAAAAGCGGCGTGAAAAAAAGTTTTGTTTTTGGCGTGATTGAAAAAACGGCAAAGGAAAGCGGGTTGGAGTTTGCGCCAAATAAAAAGTTTTCTATGAGCATGGCCATGGTGAATCCTGAAGAAATTCGGCGATTGAACAAGATCTATCGGAAGAAGGATATGACAACGGATGTACTGTCGTTTTCGGAGTATAAGAACAGGAAGGAGCTCGAACTGGCTGGGGATAAAAACGTCTTTCTCGGGGAGTTAGTTTTGTGTTATAATGAAATTGAAAGGTACGCCGGAGAAAAAAAACTTGATTTAAAAAAAGAACTGATTAATGTCATCGCTCATGGCACGCTTCATCTTTTGGGTTTTTCCCACGGACGTGTTATGTTTGACATTCAAAATAAATTATGGACAGAATAAATCAATTCGGAAAAAGTTTGAAGTACGCCCTGCGCGGTTTGAAATACGCCGCCGCCCATGAAAAAAATTTTCAAAACCAGATAGCGGTTTCTGTTTTGGTTATCGGTTCAATGTTCTATTTCCAAGTAACGCGGTCGGAGGCAGTCGTATTATTTTTAGTGATTCTCGGGGTTCTGGTAATGGAACTTTTGAATACCGTGATGGAACGGATAGTTGATATCTTGAAACCCAAAGTCCATCCGTACGCCCGACTCATCAAAGACCTTATGGCTGCGAGCGTTTTGGTTTCATCCATTTTCGCGCTCATAATCGGCTTTATAATATTTCTTCCGTATCTTTTCCCCTAAAGCTCGTTTTGTTGTATAATTCACAATATGTCAAGAAAAGATATAATTTGTGGCATTGATGTTGGTTCGTCCAGTATCAGGACGGTTATCGCCCAAGCGATACCGGATGAAGGAAATCCCAGAATTATCGGGGTGGGAACCACCCCATCTTTAGGCGTGAGAAAAGGGATAATTTCTGATTTGGAAGAAGCTGCCAAGTCGATCAATGATTCAGTAGAAGCGGCTGAAAGGGCGGCTGGAATAAACGTGGAAAAAGCGGTCATAAGCATCGGAGGAAATCATATATCTTCCCAACATTCCAAGGGAGTGATCGCGGTCGGAAAAGCCGACGGGGAAGTGACTGAGGATGATATTTCGAGAGTTATTTCCGCGGCTCAAGCCATTTCTATTCCGGCCAATAAAGAAATAATCCATATTATCCCCAGGGAATATTCCTTGGACGACCAAAAAAACATTAAAGATCCGCTCGGTATGAACGGAGTGCGTCTGGAAGTGGACGCGATGATTATTGAGGGATCTACGCCTTATATAAAAAATTTGATCAAGTGCGTGGAGCAAGCGGGGATTTCCGCGGATAGTCTTGTCCTTTCTTCCATAGCGGCGACGCTGTCCGCCCTTTCCAAACGCCAGAAAGAATTGGGGGTTGTTTTGGTAGATATTGGAGGAGGGACCACTTCCATGGCTGTTTTTGAAGAAAACAACTTGTTGCATACGGCTGTTATTCCAATTGGCGGCAATCACATTACCAATGATATCGCTATCGGACTTAGGACTTCCATAGATGCGGCTGAAAGAGTGAAGTTGGAATATGGCAACGCGCTACCTCGTGAAATTGGGAAAAAAGAAGAGATAAATTTGTCTGAAATAGACTCAGGCGAAGAAGGGATTGTTTCCCGTTACCATGTGGCGGAAATCATCGAAGCCAGGTTGGAGGAAATCTTTATGATGGTTGACAAGGAATTGAAACTGATCGGGAAAGATAAACTGCTTCCAGCCGGAGCAGTGCTAGCGGGTGGAACCGCCAAGCTTCCCGGAGCCGTTGACCTGGCCAAAGAAATTTTGGGTCTCCCGGCGCAAACCGGCTTCCCGATAGTTTTAGGCGGTCTTATCGATAAAGTCGATGATCCAGCTTTCGCGACATCGGTTGGTCTGGTTTTGTGGGGAGTGGAAAATTTACAGTATTCCGGAAAGTCAGGCGGGTTGTTAAAAAACAAAATAGTTGGGAATATGGCTGAAAATGTCTCCGGAACAGTCGGAAAAGCCAAAAAGTGGCTGGAAAAATTTTTGCCATAGGAAGCAATAGAAATCAATTTAGGGCAAGTTGACACAGGAAGGCTCAATGTGTTAAATTTAATTACTGGAGAAAAATAGAAATCAACACTAAAATCCAAATTACAAAATCCAAATATCAAATTAAAACCCAAATCCAAATAACAAGATTTTTGGTTTTTGAGCTTTGAACTTGATTTGAAATTTGAGCTTTGCATTTTGGTTTTTTTATTTATAACTTGTTAAACTAAACTTTTTTCATAGACTAATTATTGGTCATTGACCATTGATTATTTACTTAAAACAATATGGCTGAAATAAAACCGCCCGTAGAAACATTTGCCAGGATTAAAGTAGTCGGCGTTGGAGGGTCAGGGTCAAACGCCGTTAATCGGATGATTGACGCGAAAGTCAAGGGGGTGGAATTTGTGGCGATCAACACCGACGCGCAAGATCTTCATCACAACAAATCAGCGGAGAAAGTTCATATCGGAAAAAATCTGACCAAGGGGTTAGGCGCCGGAATGAATCCCGATATCGGCCGGCAGGCGGCGGAAGAAAATCGCGATGAAATCCAGGAAGTGCTGAAAGGTACCGATATGGTTTTCGTGACTTGCGGATTGGGAGGAGGCACCGGTTCAGGCGCTTCCGCGATTGTAGCGGAAACAGCCAAAGAGCTGGGCGCGCTTACGGTGGCGGTGGTTACCAAACCATTCGCTTTTGAAGGGGCGCAAAGGCGGGCGATTGCGGAAGAAGCGCTGGAAAATCTCAAGGAAAGAGTGGACACTCTAATTACCATTCCGAACGACAAGCTTTTGCAAATAATAGACAAGAAAACCACGCTTATTAATTCCTTCCGGATCGTTGATGACGTGCTTCGCCAAGGAGTGCAGGGAATTTCCGATCTTATCACCAAGCCGGGAATCGTGAATGTGGACTTCGCCGACGTGAAAGCCATTATGTCCAACAGCGGTTCAGCTCTTATGGGAATCGGCATCGGGTCGGGAGAAAACAGGGCGGCGGAAGCGGCTCGAGCCGCCATCAACAGTCCGCTTCTGGAACTTTCCATTGACGGCGCCAAGGGGGTACTCTTTAATGTCAGTGGATCTACTGATTTGACTATGCTGGAGATCAATGAAGCGGCTAACATTATTACCGAGTCGATTGATCCGAACGCCCGTGTTATTTTCGGGGCGGTGGTGGATGAAGCGATGAAAAAAGGTGAAGTTCAGATTACAGTGGTGGCGACCGGATTTGACGCCGATCGGGTCAACGAAAATCCGATAGAAAAAATGTCCCGTATAACTATCGAAGAAAGCCGAAAAAGAGAAAGGGAAAAAGAAGCTGACAATGACAATGAAGATATCAGCATAACTTTTCCCAACAAGATGGAACCGCGGATGATTATTGAAGAAAAAGTTCCGCCAAAACCCCAAAGGTTGATCGCGCCTAAGGTAAAAAATCTTCCTGATGACGATGATGAATTGGAAATCCCGGCTTTCATAAGAAGGAAGATGGGGAAGTAGGACATAAAACATAAAACATAAAACATAAAACAATCTCTCTTGAGGGGGTTGTTTTTTTGTTTTACGTTTTGTGACAAAAAGTTATCCACAGGCTGATGAAAATTGCGTGAAAAACGAGTGAAATCCGCCTCTTGGCGGATTTTTTGGTTGTGGTATAATCTAGTTGCGGTACACTATATGTAGTATAATTTACGAACTACGAAATGAATACGAAATACGAAAATACGAAAACACATCAGAATAGCCAATTGGTTTTTTGACGTTTCGTATTTCGTAAGAATATTATGAATTGTCCGTTTTGCAACAATACCGACACAAAAGTCATAGATTCCCGGGAAACTTCCGACGGGAAGATAACCCGCCGAAGGAGGGAATGTTTGGATTGCGAAACCAGATTTTCGACTTACGAAGAAGTGGAACTTTTACGTTTGACTGTCGTCAAGAAAGACGGTCGGAAAGTGGATTTTGACAAGCGCAAAGTGGAAAGCGGGATTCGGAAAGCCTTGGAAAAAAGGCCGATCAAGGAAGATGGAATAGCCAAACTGATGGGCGATATCGAATACTGCTTGCGCAGTTTGGATAAAGCCGAAGTCACCACCCGGGAAATCGGACGGCTTGTCCTCAAGAAGCTCCGCGAGCTTGACGAAGTGGCTTATGTCCGTTTCGCCAGCGTCTATAAATCTTTCGGTTCGATTGAAAGTTTCAAAAAAGAACTGGATACTTTCGATAAGTAATTACGAACTACGAAATAAGCGAATTACGAAAGAATATGGTTTTGCGAGTAAATCTGTCAACGGCATTTCGTAATTAGTTTATTTCGTAGTTCGTAAATGAAAAACCTAATTAATTTCAAATAATATAATCAATATGGGAGGAAACACCAAAATCAAAAAGGGGAAGAAAGTTGAAGGGAAGAAAGTCGGGGGAAAGGGGGTCAAGAAGCAAGAAGCAAGAAACAAGAAGCAGGAAATCAAGAAGATAAGCAAGAAAGAGGATATGGGGAAAATCACGAAAGTTGTGAAACGCAGCGGGCAGGTGGTGGCTTTTGATGAAGGGAAAATTGCCAAAGCGGTTTCTAAGGCT
>Ga0156399_127_pt1 | contig 9651 bp, 9 predicted proteins | sample RifOxyA3_FD_108043 | JGI IMG/M metagenome (GOLD analysis project Ga0156399, IMG submission 108043) | Candidatus Moranbacteria bacterium RIFOXYA12_FULL_44_15 | reverse complement strand
ACGTTGCCGGCGAAATAATTATTGCCTGCTCCGTTAGCCGTGAGGTTCCCCGCCAGCGTCAGCCCTCCGCCCGCGGTGAAATCCGTGCCGGCGGCGCCGATGTTTAAAATTAAATTATTGTTCATGTTGAGGTTGCCGGCTGATCCTATCGCGCCCACCGTCAATGTTCCGGTTGTAATCAAATCGCCGCTGCCGAAATCCCAATCGCCGCTCATCGCTCCATCGGTGATGGTGTTGGTTCCGAGATCCAAAGTTGTCAGATTCAAAATATCAAATGTCGGGGAGTCAGTTGTCAAAAGACTCTGGTCGATTCCCACCGTTCCGTCGATCGTCAAAACTCCGACTGTTCCGTTGGCGATGGAAAATCCGCTTGCCAAAGTTGTCAGCGTGAGACCGTTATATGTTTTTCCGGTCAGGGAACTGGCGATATAGCCGTCATCGATAACTGTTCCTTGCCACACTCCTTTCTTAATTGTCCCCAAGGCGGTGATGGTCGGCAGCATCGAAACTTCCAATGTCCCGCCGGTCCCCAAAAGCGGAATGTCTCCTTTTTTCTTTCCGATCACGCTTCCATTCAGGTTGGAAGCGGAGTCCGCTTTCAAAGCGTTCACCGCTAGCGGAACCGCTCCGATTTTTTTCCGCGGCGCCATCTCGGAATCCACGCCAATCTTTATTCCCAAATAATATTCGCCGCCGCCGAAATTCAAAGTTTCACTGAGCGGAGTAACCGAACCGAGATAGGTTTTTAATATTCCGTTTTCAATTTGAACTTTTTGGACTTCGCTCCAAAGGCTGGCGCCTTCGGCCGCCGCGGAGTCCTCGCGGTCGCCGGCATAAATCGCGAAACGAACTTCGTATTCCCCGTTGGTAATTTCTTTATTGTCGTTCCCGACGACGTAAGCCATAAAATCAACCTGCCTCGGAGAGCTTAGCGCCGGAACTTGCTGCGCGGAAGAATAATCAAAAAACAAACCGAAAGCCTCGCAGACAACTGCGGCTAGGATTGCGAGAAATATCAATTTGTTTTTTAGATTATTTTTCATTCTTATCTTTAGCATTAACTCAAGGCCCACCCGAAAATTTCATTCAGCGCCCGGGAGATCAGATCAAATACCGAAGCCGGCTTGGAAACGGTGTACGCTCCGAAACTGTCCGAAACAATTTCAACGCCCCAGTGGTCTTTGCACTTGATCGAATAAACGTAAGACGTTCCCGGATCGAGATCGGAAATAATCGCGTTATGAGTGAAGCCGTAAGAACTTTCTCCGATCGTCTTGAAATTTTGTCCGTTGTTTTTTGAATACGCCAATTCCGAAGACGCCAGCTTGTTGGTCTTCCAAGAAACGATCAGTTTCGCTTTGCCGCTCTTGCCGGTAACGAATGATTCGCTCCGCGTCTCGGAAATTTCCAACGGCAGATTGTGATCGTCGCCCATCGCCAGCGCGACGCCGCCGAAACTTATCTGGCTGATTTTGAAATTTTCGCTGGCCGAAAAAATTCCCGATTTTTTTTCCGCCGCGCTGTTCACGTCTTCCTCTCCCCGCACCTCTCCGAACATATCCCCCTCGTTGACAATCGTCGAAGCGCCGTCCAATTCCGAATTCTCCGCCAGCCGTTGAAGGTCTTCGCCGCCGTTGATATTTTTGAAAGTTGTTTTCATCAAACCGGAGGCGGCAAAAACCAAAGGCAGCGCGATGACCATCGAAGCCAGCGCGGAAAAAAGTTGGAACCATTCCGGACGACGTAAATTTTCTTTCAGCGCGGCGGCTTCAGCCGAAACAATTTCATCGGCCGCGACTTCTTTCTCCCAAGCGTCGCGATAGTCCTTAACCGCTCCGCTTGCCGCCGCCTCGGAAATTTCTCTGTCATTTTTTTCGATAGTATCTTCCTCTCCCTCGATATCTTCTGTTTCAGATCCCTCGACCTTGCTTAAGACAAGTTTTGGATTTTTCAGCCATGGGCTGATCCGCCTTTGGCGGAGAGCTTTGGAATTTATTTGGGATTTGGAATTTTGGATTTTGGATTTCTGTATCTCGCGTATCTCAGTTTCTTGATTCTCTATTTCCCCCTTTTTTTGTAATTCCAAAAACGCCCCCAGCCATTCCCTTGTAGTGTGCCAGTTGCGTCCGATTTTTTTCGCCCGCAAAACACCCTGACGAGAAAGGGAGTTGAGATATTCCGGGGTGTACCCGGACAGTTTAGCCGCTCCGGAAAGAGGGATGAATTCAATGTCTGTTTCTTCTTTTTTATTTTCTTTATGACTCATTTTCGTACTCCTTTATTTTCGTATTTCGTTTTTTTTCGCCTGCCTGCCGGCAGGCAGGTATTTCGTAAAAATTTGATATCAAATATAAGCTTTGAACTTGGTTAAATTATACCATTTTTTACACTCGTCAACAAGAAAAAAAACAAAGTTATCCACACCGTCCCGCTACCGAAATTATCCGATATTTTTAAGACTGTCCCACCCGACATTGAGTCCTTATCCCGTTTTTATTTTGCCATATAAATCCAAATGTCAAAAACCCAATTTCAAATCAAAACCAATGATTCAAATTCTCAGCCAAAGGCTGATCCGCCTATGGCGGAAAAAATCCAAAAAATTTGAACTTTGAGCTTGGGATTTGATTTGTCATTTGAGCTTTGAAATTTGGATTTAAGATAATCTCTAGTCTTACTAATCTTTTGCCACAAACATTATGCTTCACGTTTCATGTTATACGCTCCACGCTCCGCGTTTCACGTTTCACGTTTTTTCTTTCAGACAAAGCTCGTCTTTGATATCAAATATTACCTTCAAACAAGCCAAAATATTAACCAACAAAAAAAATCCCCCTACCGGAGGATTTTTTCTGTTTATTCTTATTCGTTTTTATTCGTCTCCGATTCGCGTCCATTTGCCAATGCTAGATATCGAGATTCTTCACGCTCTTGGCATGCGTCTGAATGAAGCGCCGCCGCGGTTCAACCTCGCTTCCCATCAGAACATCAAACATCTTGTCAGCCGCTTCTGCGTCCTCGATCTTCACTTGCAGCATCATCCGCGTTTCCGGATCCATGGTCGTTTCCCAAAGCTGAGTCGGGTTCATTTCTCCCAAACCTTTGTATCTTTGAATATTAATTCCGGCGACTTTTTCCCCCACCTCGCTCTCGCTTTCATCCGTTTCCATAACAATATCTTTTTCAGTATTTTTATTAACCAGCTGTTGCGAAGCGACACCTTCACTTTGAACTTTGAACTTTGAACTTTGAACTTGAATTTGCATCTCACTGACGGCTCTGTTTTTCTGCTCATCCGTATAAACATACCGGATGTCTTTGCCGCGTTGCAGACGGTAGAGCGGCGGCTGGGCGATATAGATATTTCCATTCTTGATAAGCTCTTCGAAATAGCGATAAAAAAAAGTCAGAAGCAGAGTTCGGATATGCGAACCGTCCACGTCGGCATCGGCCATAATAATAATTTTATGGTAGCGTAATCTTGATATGTCAAAGCTGTCGCCGATGCCGACGCCGAGCGCGATGATGATCGGCTTCAACGTGTCCGATTTCACCACTTTGTCGAGCGTGGTTTTTTCCACGTTAACCAGTTTTCCGCGAAGCGGCAAGATCGCCTGGAACCGCCGGTTGCGTCCCTGCTTGGCCGAACCGCCGGCGCTATCGCCTTCGACGATGTAGAGTTCCGATTCTTCCGGTTTTCGCGAAGAGCAGTCCGCCAATTTTCCCGGAAGCGTCATTCCTTCGAGCGCCCCTTTCCGAATCACCGCGTCTTTGGCGGCGCGGGCCGCGATGCGAGCTTTGGCAGTCAGCATCACTTTTCCAATGATCGCTTTGGCGTTGTTGGGATGCGATTCCAAATAATCCAAAAGAGCTTCCGACGTGACGCTCGAAACTATTCCGCGCACTTCTCCGTTTCCCAACTTGGCTTTCGTCTGTCCTTCGAATTGCGGATTCCGGAGTTTCACGCTAATCACCACTGTCAAACCTTCTTGCAAATCTTCCGCCGTAAAACTTCCGTCTTTTTCTTTGAGCAAATTATTTTTCCTGGCATAGGTGTTCATCACGCGAGTCAGCGCCGCGCGAAAACCGGCTTCGTGCATTCCGCCCTCCGGCGTAAAAATATTGTTGGCGAAAGAAAACACATGTTCTTTGTACGAATCGGTGTATTGCATCGCGATTTCCACGAAAGTTTCCTCCACGGTTTTTTCCACGTAGAAAGGCATTTCGTTTTTCACTTCCTTTCCGCGATTCAAAAACTTTATGTACGACACCAGCCCCCCGTCAAAAAGAAACCCGTAAGCTTTTTTGCTTTTATCTTCCCGCTCGTCGTAAATTTTTATGCTCAAGCCCTTGGTGAGGTATGATTGCTGGCGAAGATAACCCAGGATTTTTTCCCAGGAATATTTTATCTCCGGAAATATTTGCGGATCGGCCTGAAAAGTAATTTTGACTCCGGTCTTTTTATCTTTGCCGATAATTTTCGGTTCCTTGCTTCGCGGCTTTCCTCGGTCAAATTCCATGACATAAATATTCCCGTCCCGCTTCACTTCCGCCTTGAGCCAAGTCGAAAGAGCGTTCACCACCGACACGCCCACGCCGTGAAGCCCTCCGGAAATTTTATACCCGTTGCCGCCGAATTTTCCTCCGGCGTGAAGAACAGTCAGCACCGTTTCCAAGGTTGATTTTTTAGTTTGCGGGTGTTTCTCCACCGGAATTCCCCGACCGTCGTCTTCAATTTCAACAACGTTATCGGGAAGGAGTTTGACGGTTACGTTTTTGCAATACCCCGCCATGGCCTCGTCCACCGAGTTATTAACCACTTCCCAAATCAAATGGTGCAGTCCTTCCAACGAAGTCCCGCCGATATACATTCCCGGGCGTTTCCGAACCGGATCAAGACCCTCCAAAACTTGGATAGATTTGGCGGTATATTCATTTGTGTCAATCGTTTTTTTGTTGGACATAATTTTTGTAAATTCCTAATTCACTTAATTTCCAGTTCGTCTAATAAAAATTCAAATGACAAAGTTCAAAATCCAAAAAGTTTAACTTTGAACTTTGGATTTGATTTGGATTTTGGATTTTGACATTGGGATTTCAAAACTTAATCAATTATAATCAACTCAATTTTTAGATAGAAAATACAACTCTATCAAAAACACTCCCGCCACGACCAGTAAAGCGTCCCACCAGACCAGCATCCGGAAACTTTGCAAAATCAGAAGACCGACAGCCAAGAGCGCCAGCAAAATCCCCTGGCGAAAACTTAGCGCCACGTTAGCAATATGCATTTCGTCTTTCATTGTTTTTCTTCTGATGTACAAAAGAAAAAGATTGAAGATTCCGCTCAAAGCAAAAAACAGAATGAAATAGAATATGGCCAATCCGGAATATCCCACGCTGTCGGGATCCAGATAAAAAACAACCAGACCCAGGGCGGTTAGCGACGCGAAAATCACAAAACGCGTGCCCCAGAGATAAGAGCTTAGCGTCATTTTTTTGTTTTCCGGCGCTTGCCCAAGCTATCGGCTTCGTCGGATTCATACTTCACTTACCAAGTAATTATAGCTGATTTTTTCTTTTTTTGCAAACAAAAAACAGACTTCCCGCGTCCGGAGAACATAAAAAGTCCGCGAAAAATACAGGCTATTTCAAATCGTTCTTCGCTTCCTCGATCAAAAAGTTGAAAAAATCCAAAATTTTCGCCTCTCTCCCTTCCTCCGTTCCCGTGGCGTAATATTTCTCCGATATTTTGTCATTGGCGATAGCTTTGACTTTTTGATCCATCGCGCCTACGTAGGCGTTCGCGTCGCCGATCTTTTCCGCGGGAAGATAAACCAGGTTGGTGTAATCCTTGAGAAGATCCAATTTCAGCCTCGCCTTTTCTTTTTCCGTCGATCCGGTTTCTTCCCCGGCGCGGTCAAAAGTAAAGCACCGGGACGCGCCCGAATCGTTCAGGATTGAACCGGCATAGTATCCGCCCGAAGCGCCCAAAACCAAGATTGCCGCTGAAAAAATAATTTTTTTTACCATACAAGTTTATTGTTTCCCTCCGCCTTTGATAGTTGACACCACCTTGGAATCATCCGCCAAATTTTCCACAAAAAGAATTTGGTCGCGATTGACGGACATGGAAGTCGGTCCATGCATTTCCTTGCCTAGTTTTACCAAGGTATATTCCGGTTTGGCTTGATCCTGGTTTTGTTCTTCCCCGTCTCTTTGCTGATTCTGCAACGGCTTTTTCAGTACCATATAATAGACATCGCTCACGGAAACGTAATCACTGTTTTCATTGCTGACCTTTCCGAAATAGACTTGTCCGTTAGTAAGAAAAACAGCCTGATATTTAGATGAATCGACGACCCGGGAACCAGAAAAGTCTTTTTTCCCGCCAAAGAAGAAATAATAACCCGCTCCGATGATAACAGCCGCGATAACCAACATCAATATTGTTTTGCCCATTCCGCCTCCACTTTTTCGAATGATTGCTTCTTCCGCCATTGTTTTTTTTTATTTTATCGATAAGCCGGCGAAAACGCGGCAGACCGACAATAAATTATTTTATGATTTATTCCGAGTCGCTTTTTATAATTCAATTCTAACATATACATTTTTACTGTCAATTCTTCTCGAATTCGAATAATTTTTTCCAATTATCATCTTCCTTCAATAGCTTTCCCTCAAAATTGACGGAATCGTAAAAAACCTCGAAATCTTTTTCAAAAAAACTGAATTGATATTCGCCGGCGCCGCAGATAATCATATACCTTTGCCCGCCTTTCCCCTTGGTAAAAAGCTGGTCAAGGCGGATTCTCGCGCCGATCGGATCTAAAAATGAAAAAGAAACTTTGAAAGCCGGTTCGCCGCCCAAAAACATTTTTTTCTTTTCTATGACTTTCAATCCGGAGGCCTTTTCGCCTATCGGTCCGACAATCGCTTGAGAAAGCTCATCCGCGGATTTTTCAAAATCCAGTTCCGGTCCGCCGGTCCGCAGATCGCATCCGGTCCGGTCGTCGGTTTTGAGCTTTATGCCGGCCAAATAAGCCGGTCCGAATTTGTTGTCAGTGTCCAGATCCAATTCAAAAATTTCCGGATAACGAAAAGCGATGGTCGGGGCGAAACTATTGTAGTCTTTAGTTTCAACCTTATCCAGGGTGAAATTAAGCCGCCAGCCAAAAAGATCCTCCTCAGACAGCCTGTAGGCCGCGAAACCGACTCCTATGAAGAGAATCAGCGAAATGGCTACAAATAGCCACTTCAAAACACGCTTGATTTTATCCCAGAGTGAAATTTTAGACGGATTATCGATAGGTGGCGTGTTTTCCGGCATAGGCCTTAAGTAAGAAGTTCTAAGTGCTAAGTACCAATAAAATGCTAAGTTCCAAGTTAAAATTTTTAGGACTTTTTCACTTGAAACTTTATTGGAATTTATTCCTTGGAGCTTAGAGTTTTCTTTTTTGAATTAGAAATAATTTTAGAAAATATCCAGACCAATTCTTGAGATTCCTTCCAAAAGATACGACACTGATCCTTTTTGTCTATATTCGCCTTAGCAACCATTCTCATCCAGTGCATTGTTTCACGGGCTTCTTTTCTTGATATGCCTATTTTATTTTCAAAATCTTTTTTGGAAACAGCGCAATCAGCTTCCATATAATTAGCTCCTATGCTTGTTCCAGCGCGAATAAGTTGGCTGACAAGTCTTTTGTTTATCTCATTTTTAGATAAATTTTGACAAAACTCAATTATATTTTCGCCAAAAATAGCAGTCCTCTCCAATAAATCATAATTTTTTGGTTTTTCTTTTGGCACTTTATTATTTTGAACTTTTTTGGCACTTGAAACTTAGTCCTTGGAACTTTATTTAATCCTGACAGAATTCAAAAATAATTCAAAATCTTCCTGATATAAGTCTACCACCGCTTTGGGGCAAGCGCAAAAGGAAAAAGTGGCGGTTTTTTCGGTAATTCCAGCCGCTTCCCATTGAATGGTCGGGACTTTATCCGCCTCGGCATAACTCATCTTCAATTTGACGCCTTTGTTGTTATTTTCGCCGATATCAATTATTTTCGCTTCGTCTAAATTGGCGTCGGGATTGGTTTTTTTTATTTGTTCCAGCACGCCATCTCGCAATTGTCCGACTGTCACCTGTCCGCCCTGTTCCCTTTTGGTCTGGGATATGAAACAATTGGCGCTGGCGTCGTCTTTGGCGAGAAATCCATAAATAAAGTTGGGGTTTTTCATCTGAAGCTGTTGGGGGGGCATCCGGTCAAATTTTTTGCCGATTTTGAAAGATACACCGGCCAATTCGTCACTAATCTCAAAATAGTTTTTTCTCGCCTCTTCGGCGAGAGTAGCCGGTGAGGCTACTTCCGTTGGTTTGTTTTTTATTTTTAAAAAATAAAACCCGCCCGCTCCGAGCAGGATGACCGTGAAAACGACCGCTGTTAAAATAATAATTCCTTTTTTATTCATGCGAGGATGTGTTTTTTATCTCTTGAAACTTTCCAAATATTCCGGCAATTTCAAAATCCATCGCGCCTGCTCGGGATAGAAAAGAAACCTCTCCACGTCTTTGGCGGCTTGTTTCAAATCGCTTTTTTCCGCTTGTTTTTCCAGAAATTCAATCAATTCCCGGCGATTCTTAATTTTAATCCCTTTTTCTTTGAAAATAGCGTAATTCGGTTCAACATTTTTCTGGCTCAAAAACCACACCAGGTCATAGAAATCCCGCCCTTTTTGATACGGCCGAAAAATAATCGCCATGATTTTTTGGGCGAAAAGAGTTTCGAAAGTATTCACAATCATCGGAAATCTTTCATTGAAACTGTCGGAAAATTTTGTTTCAACGCTGATATTTTTGCTTGGATTAAAATCAATTTCAAATTTAACCAAAACTTTTTCATCCCTATGAACATTGAAACCGAATTCCCTCAAAACCCGCCTGAATTTGAAAAAAATGATATGGATATTTTCAGTCGTCTTGACTCTGACATCAACCTCAAATCCCTGCAATTTAAGTCTTTTTTGAACATCCTTCGCCAATCCGTCGATTTCAAACCCGCCTTTTTTGATTAAATCAAAATCCAAATCTTCCGAAAAACGATCAATGTCGTGGGCGAACCGCAGGCAAGTGCCGCCAAGAAAAGAAAGGCTGTCGTTATATTTACTCAAAGAAAGAGCCTTGAGAATTTGAGTTTGCAGATATTCCAGCAGGATATTCTTTTCCAGCCAGGGAATATTTTTTTCTTGGGCGTATTTTTTGAAAAAATCTTTGTCAGGCAGCATAATATTTTATGAAATTTTGAGTTAGAAAAATCACTTTTTTATTCTGAAAAGACTTGGAAAAAGCCAAAAGCTTTTTCGCGTCAAATTTGAAATCTTCGCTGAAACGATAACCTTGAAATTGTTCTTTTCCGCCATTAAGAATATTGCGGTTCAGATAGAAAAAATCAACCAGGGCTTTTTCCGGAAGAGCCAAATTAAATGAGATACCGTCCTGTTTTTTTGTTTCAAATCCTCCGAATGCCGCCACTTTGATTTTTTGATAGCTGAAATTTCCCAATGGCGTTTTGAATTCTTTGGTTTTCCTGGTTGTTACGGATGTCACGGTAAAAACCGCCTCCGGAATAATCCCATAAAAGCTCAGAG
>Ga0156399_123_pt1 | contig 12205 bp, 15 predicted proteins | sample RifOxyA3_FD_108043 | JGI IMG/M metagenome (GOLD analysis project Ga0156399, IMG submission 108043) | Candidatus Moranbacteria bacterium RIFOXYA12_FULL_44_15 | reverse complement strand
TCATTGTGGTTAAGCTCCGGATAATAATTAAAAAAGCAGGGAGTTTTGGCATTTTCATTGATCTTTATTTTCCAAATTCTCCCAACCGCCTTGAATCTTTCCGAAGTGTGGATAACCGGAGTTTTTTTGAACAGTGTCCTTGCTAAAGCCTCGCCTTTCTTTTCCAGTTTTTTCGTATCCTTTTCGAGTTTATCCGTGGAAGCTAATATTTCTTCGCGAAAACCGTTTAACAGTTTGCTGTTGGAGAGAATTTGAAGCAACATTGAGAAGAAGTATCCTGCGGCATAACGGGGTTGGGATACCGGAGGCACGACAATTACCGGGAGGTTATTTTTTTTGCAAATCTCGATCAGTTTTCCGCCATTGGCGATACCGATGCTCGGCAATTTGTTTTTGATAGCTTCGCTTAACGATTCCAGAGTTTCTTCCGTATTTCCTGAATAGCTGATGAAGATATTCAGGCAATTTTCGTAAGCTTCAATGGGCAGTTTATATCCGCGGTTTTTGAGAATTCGGACGGGTTTGTTTCTTTTGGAATCCTTTTCTCTCAAGTGTGAAACATAAGTTTTTAAGAGGTCGGTCGGTAAAGACGAGCCTCCCATTCCTGAGACACAGATGGATTCGAAGTCCCCGGCAACGTATATCTTTTCCGCCAGTTCAAAGCCGATTTGAAACTGACTGGAGAAGTTCAGAATAACTTGGCGCAAGTTTTCCTTGTCGATGGAGTTGATTTTATTTTTCATAGGGCTTGTTTAACGAACTGCGAAATAAATACCTGCCTGCAGGTGAAATACAAAAATACGAAAAAAGAATATGTAAGTGTTTCGTATTTCGCTAATTTCGTAGTTCGTAAATTATTTATTTCCAAATCCTCTTGGTCTTGATATACCAATGGTCGACATCCGAGAAACGCTTGGAAGGGGAAATGAGTGTTTGGATGTCGATACCCTGAACTTTTTTGGCGACCGGGTAGATATATTCCGGACTGTAGATAAAGACTGCCGGAGTTTCTTTCGCCAGCTCTTCTTGAAATTTTCTATAAGTAGCCGCTCTCTTTTCGGCGTCAAACTCAACTCGACCTTCTTCAATCAGCTTGTCGGTTTCATCGGCTCCGAAAAGGGAAAGATTGAGTCCCGGATCTTTCTTCTGATTGGAATGCCAGAAAGAATACGGATCCGGGTCGGCTCCCAGCACTTGCCCGAAAAGCAGAGCCTCATATTCACGGGGGCGGATATAGTTTTGCTGGATGTCAGAGATAGAAAAGGGCGTGACGTTGACTCGGACGCCGATTTTTTCCCATTGGTTTTTCAAAATTTCAGCGGTTTGGGTCAATTCTTCCCAATCGGTAGTGACTAAATTAATTTCCAGTCGCACATTGTCTTTGGTTCGCACGCCATCTTCGCCCCTTACCCATTTGCCAGTGTCTAGGATCTCGTTAGCTTTGGTTAAATCGAAGGTTATTTTTTGGGAATCATCTGAATGCCCCGCCATTCCGGGGAGAAAAGGAGAGAGAGCCGGCTGTCCGTTCCCATTAAGAACCTTCTCTATGATTTCCTGGCGGTCAGTAGCTAAACTTAGCGCTTGGCGGACTTCGTCGCTGGCAATCGGAATACTTTTGGTTTGGTTGAAAAAAACGGCGTAGTATCTTGGCAAGTCGAATTTGTGGATATTTCCGCTTTTTTGGATCTTTATGTCTGATATTTTTTGCGAAGGCAGGCTGTTTATGCCCATCACTTCCTTCCGGTTGTAGGCGTCCAGGGCGGAAGTTTCGTCTATGTAAAAATTGAAAGTGAGTTTCGAAATGTAGGGCTTACCTTCAAAATAGGCCGGGTTGGAAATCAACTTGTAAGAAAGAATATTGCCTTTGGAATCTTTTTGGAAAGAGCTGTATTTATAGGGTCCTGTCCCAATCGGTTCCAGATTGAGTTCAGACAGATGGAAGTTGTCCGGCATGATTCCTTCCCAAATGTGTTTGGGCAGGACGCCGAAAGTTAGATTGTTCAGAAAACCGACGTAGGGATTTTTTACCTTGAAAGACACAGTATAGTCGTCAATCTTTTGGATTTCTATGCCTTGCCAATTAGAGCGGAGCGGGGATTTGTAGGCTGGGTCGCTTATCAGATTAGCCGTGAAGAGGACATCATCGGCATTGAATTTTTCGCCGTCGTGCCATTGGACATTGTTTTTTAAGCGGATCGTGTAGGTGGTTTTTTCCTCGTCCAATTCGTAGCTCTCGGCCAAATCCGGGATAATTTTTCCTTGGCCGTCATATTTATAAAGTCCGCTGTAAATAATTTCGGAAATATCGCCATCTACGTCATTAGATTGGGCCAAAAGCGGATTGACGCGCACTGGTTGCCCGATTATTCCTTCAATGTATTCTCCCCCGTAGTTTGGTCGGCTTTCGGTTTTTGAATAATAGAAAACCAGCGCCCAGCTGATAGAGGAAAAAACGAGAAGAGAGATTAGGAAATAAAAGAGGATCTTCTCCTTGAGATTCAATATTTGGGTTATTTTCGGCCAGTTTCCCAAAGATGGCCGGCTGTTTCCGTTGAAGTTACTAATATGATTCAGGTTAAATCTTTAGAGCCGATTGGCGATGACAAGGCTGGTTATGGCTAAAAGGATGAAAACAACCGAGAGAAAAACTGAAAAAGCCACGAGAAATTTTTCAAAGCCTCTTTTGGTGTAATAGCCTCCAAAGTCTCCGCCGAAAGTGCCGGAAAGTCCGGCGCCCCGGTTTTGGAGCAATATGGAAACCGTGAGCGCGACGGCGACGATTATCTCAATGATGTTTATCGTTTTTAGCATAGAACTATCCTAATCCTTTTTAGGGTCTTTGGCAAAGTGGAGAACCAGGTGGTTGACCAGGCTGATTATGATGAGCGCCCCTATTCCCGCCAAAAAGCCGCTGATCGAAATTGCCGGCACCAGGCGGGCAGTTAGGAAAAGCATGGCTATGTTGATTATTATGGTGAAAAGCCCCAAAGTCAAGAAGATGAGGGGAAAAGTCAGAAGCGTGATAATCGGCCGAATCAAAGAGTTGGCTATTCCCAAAACGATTCCGGCGAGCAGAAGTTCTTTCCAGGAACCATTAAAGGAAAATCCCGGGACGATGTAGTCAGCCGCTAAAATGGCAAAACTGTTGGCGATGATGTGAAGAATGATTTTCATAAAACTCGTTGTAGGCTATCACGGAAGCCTGAAAAAGTCAAACTATTTTTTGACGATTATGCCTTTTATCTTGAACACGCTCTTGCCGGAAACCTTCATTTTCGGTTTCTTCTTTTCCCTTTTCTCCCCGCCTGCAACGCTATGCCAGGAATCTTCATCGTACTGGCTCAGAAAATTCTCGCTTAAAGTTGGTTGCGTCGAGTTCTTTTTTTCGCGCGTAGCATCGCGGGCAGGGGCTTTTGTTTTTTTGCCGGACATGGTTTAATTATAGTATAATAAACCCGCAAAGACAAAACCACATTATGCCCAAAGAAATTAAAGTGATAATGTTCGACGCCGGAAGAGTATTGATGAATTTCGATACGAATATACAAAAATGATTTTGCAAGGCAATCAAATTTATTTGAAAGAAAGTCTGTCGGAAGAGAATTATCTTTTGCTTTTGAAGTGGCTGACTGATTTGGAAACAATCGGATACTTGTATTCCGCCAAAAGAATGGTGGGTTTTAAGACAATCACAGATGTTAAAGATTTTCTAACTGAAGAAAAGGACGAAATGTTCTGGGGGATTTACACGAAAGAGGGTAAGTTTATCGGTTATACTTCTTTATGCAGTTTTCAAGGAAAAGAACAGTGTGAATTTAGCATCTTTATTTTGGATAAGAATTATTGGGGGAGAGGAGTAGGATTAGAAGTTATAAATCTGATGTTGAAGCATACTTTCAATGAGTTGGGGATGAAAAAGATTGTGCTTGAAACCAGTGAATTTCATCAAGGCGCGATTAGGCTTTATGAACGAGCTGGATTTAAGAGAATAGAAACTTTGCCAAACGACAGGACAGTTTTTCATAACGGAGGGTGGGTGTTAGGCGGGAGCGTTATTATGAGTATAGAAAAGGTGACTTTTGTTTGACGAAATTTTTTGCCTCGGCATTGTATTATGCGGTGAAACGTGATAAGATGAGCTTATGAGTATCGAGGAAATCAGACAAAAAATTACTCCAATTTTGGAGCATTACGCTGTCAAAAAAGCGGCGGTTTTTGGCAGTGTCGCACGCGGCGAAGAAAAGCCTGAAAGCGATGTGGATATTTTGGTGGAATTGGACGAGCCTTTAGGGCTCATGAAATTGGCTCGACTGAACTACACATTGGAAGATGCTCTTGGGAAAAAGGTTGATTTGATTAAAAGCAATTCCATAAAGCCTTCTTTTAGGGATAGTATTTTGCGAAGCGCCATATATATTTATGGATAACAAAGATGCCGTTTATATTGAAGACATTCTAGAGAATATTGAGAATCTTGAATATTTTTTGCGTGATACCGCCAAAGAGGATGTGCCGGATTTGAAAAGCAAGATTATACAGACAAAAACAAGCGAATGAATAAGACGGAAAAAATAAAGAAGGCAAGCATTGACGAATTTGGTTCTCGCAATACTCAAGAGCAGTATACGAAAATCGCCAGAAAGGGATTATGGAAAAGCGAAGATATTTTAATCAAAAAATACTTCGAACCTAATTCCCGCATCCTCGACATTGGTTGCGGCTCAGGAAGAACCACCCTTGTCTTATCCGAAAGAGGATTTGGTGTTATTGGAGTTGATCTGACTCCTGGCATGATTGAAACGGCTAAAAAAGTGGCGTTGGAAAAAGGAATCAGTGTTGATTTCAGAATGGGAGACGCGACCGAACTGGAGTTTGAAGATAATTATTTCAGCGGAGCGATCTTCGCCAATAACGGCTGGGTGCAAATCCCGGGGTATGCCAACCGTCTGAAGGCCTTAGAAGAAATTCGTCGGGTGTTGAAGCCCGGGTCGCATTTTATCCTCACGGCTCATCAAAGATATTATGCCGGGAGCTATTTCTTTTTCTGGATCAAACAATGGTTTAAATTTTATATTTTGAGACCTCTTGGGTTCGGATTTGAAGAACTCGAGTTTGGCAATTGGTTTTTTGAAAGAAACTACTCGGACAATTGGCAAAGGAGATGGCAGTTTATTCATTTCACCAGTCAGAAAGAAATGGAAGAAATAATCGCAAAGTCCGGATTTACGATAGCATCGAGAAAAAGAATGGGAGAATTGTCCAAAGAAGACGCCGAGGTTATGCAAGGGTCGATGACAAAAGACTTCGATAGCTTCAAGTCGCCCGTATTTTACGTTTGCTTGAAATAATCCTTGTTGTTGGTTTAGTGTCTCCAGACCTGAACCGACAGGAGAAAAATTTAAAATCACAATGAAGATTAAAGATGAAAAACGCTTTTGAAAAAACATGGCAAGCCGTGAAAACTTCCCTGCCGATTATGGCGGCGGTTTTGATGCTGGTCAGTCTCCTGAATCCCGTGTTTGAAAAATACTATCCGCGCATTTTTACCGGCAGTTATATTTTTGATCCTTTTATCGGAGCTGTGATGGGGAGTTTTTCTTTTGGGATGCCGATTGTCAGCTATGTGACCGGCGGAGAGCTTTTGGAACAGGGCGTGAGCCTTTTGGCGGTAACGGCTTTTGTTTTTTCTTGGACAACGGTCGGAATCCCGATGCTTCCCTTGGAAGCGGCACACCTTGGAAAGAAGTTCGCAATCATAAGAAACGGTCTCAATTTTATCTTTTCCGTCTTGGTTGCTATTTTGACAGTAGCGACTTTGGAAATAATTCAATGATGAAAAGTTTCGAAAAATTGCCGGGTGGTGTGAAATTTTTTTTGGCGACGGGAACGTTATACGCCGCAATATTTTTTATCAACGCGGATTTTGCCAAAAAATCTTTCGTCCATTTTTCCGAAACTTTTTTGGGAATGCTGCCTATCCTTGCCGTGGTGTTTTTTGTGATGTTTTTGAGTTATTTTTTTGTGAGTCCGGAGCTTGTAAAACGCCATTTGGGGCGCGATTCCGGAGCGAAAGGGTATCTTTGGGCGACGCTTGGAGCCATCGCCATTTCCGGACCGCCATATGTTTTGTTTCCGATTCTGAGAGATCTTAAAAAACACGGTATGAAATATTCCCTGGTTGCGGTCTTTATGAATAACCGCAATGTCCAACCAACCTTTCTCCCCGTTATCGCGTATTATTTCGGAACCCTGTTTACCATCGTTTTTGCCTTTTATATTATCGTTTTTTCTTTGCTATCGGGATTGATTATTGGGCGACTGATGAAAGAATGACTTTCGCAAAAGTAAATACTTTGGTACGTATCATAGTGGCCTCTATAATGGCCGCTGTTTAAAAGCGTGTCATTAAAATCCGGCCGTCGGGAGATGATACGTTTTTTAGATGGGTTGACAGGGGAGTAACCGATGTTATAATAACATTAAGAGTAACACTAAGCGCAAACATAAAAAATGAACAGTGTTGAAAACAAAAGTGAGTATTGTCTGTTTATTGACGAGTTAGGCACGGCTAATGTTAAGGATACTAATTCCAATTTATATATTCTTGCGGGGTGTTCGATTAATGAGAATGAGCGCCAGAATATGAAAATCAAGGCGGATCAGATAAAATTCAAGTATTGGGGACATACAAATATTGTTTTTCATTCCCGGGAGATAGGCAGAAAAGAAAATAATTTTGAAATATTGAAAGATAAAAGAATCTACAATGATTTTTTGACGGACATGGAAAAGTTTTTGCTTAACGCGAAATTTAAGATGTTTTTTGTTATTTTGGACAAGGGAAAAGCTCGGAAAAGATCATGGAATAGCATAAAGATTTATAAAGAAACATCTAGCCAGATAATAAGAAATTTTATCCTTATTTTACTTACTGGAGATTCAAGAGGAAAAATAATTGTTGAGTCCGCAACGGCTGAAAAAGATTTTTATTTTCACAGAGCCTTAGGACATTTTCTCGCTGAAGGGATGAAGGAACTAGGGGTTGACTACAGAAAAGTTCAAGAAACAGTAACTTCCATTTCTTTCGTTACGAAAAACAACCTGGATATTGAAGAACAAATATCAGATTTGTTCGCTTATGCCGCCAAATGCAGATATTTTGGAAAAATGGGTAGAAAATTTAAAGGCGGACAATATGAAAAGATGATACTGAATTTACTCGAAAAAAAGATATTCAAAAATCCCCGCCATGCGAAGGATCGGAAGATGAAATATTTCAGCAAGGTCGATTCTTTTGTTAGTTTGCCCTAAAAAGCAAAAAACCGGATCGCGGCATCACGCTCGCTCCCCAGTTTCTTGTTTTTAGTATAGCAAACATGTCGATCTTGTCAAACACTGTACTGCTCCTTGCCATACCTGAAAGATAATACCGATTTCGGGGCTGAATATTCCCAACTGGGAATTTTGTATAAACCCCTTTACCGGCTCGCGGGAGCTGGTTTTTTTTATTCCTTGCTGTTGACAGTATTCTGGCGGGGTATATAATGCGTGTACCTAGGGGGGAGGTGTTGGTCAGTTAAAAGTTTAAAGTGCAAAGTTAAAAGTTATGAAAGAGAGCAAGGATATAATTGTCGCGCTGAAGAAGGCGCAGAGCCATTTGGGAAAGGTGATAGATATGGTTGAGGAAAAGGAATATTGCGTGGACATTCTCCAGCAAAACTTGGCGGTGATGGGGCTTTTGAAGTCGGCTAACAATAAACTGCTCGCCCGGCATCTCAACAGCTGTTTTGCCAACGCCATGAAGGGGACTAATGAAAAGCGGAAACGGGAAATGATCGGGGAAATTTTACAGATAAATAAAATGTCGAAGTAATCTTCAAGGGACATCCGATGTCCAAATGCGAGGAGGACATCGGATGTCCAGGATACAGTGAAGATGAATCATAAAAAAATTTACATCAGAGGCATGCATTGCGTGGCGTGCGAAAAACTTCTGGAGGATGAGCTGGCGCAGGTGCCGTTCGTGAAAAAGATAGAAGCCGATCGGAAAAAGGGCGAAGTGGAAATTTATTGGACGAAAACCGAGCCGAATTCTTCCGCTATGGAAGAAATAATTAAGAAAGTCGGTTATGAAGCTTCCGAGATGCCTTGGGAAAAAACCGGAAAGAATAAGACCGGCTGGAAAGAATGGCTGTCGGCGGCGGTTGCTGTTGCCGTGGCGCTTTTGACTCTTCATTTGTTTCAAAATTCCGGACTGGTTTCCGGTGTTAATATTGACAATTCCAATATAAATTACGGCGTGAGTTTTTTGGTCGGCTTGGTCGCTTCCGTTTCATCGTGTCTGGCGGTGGTGGGCGCGGTGGTGATCGCTTTCTCGGAAAAATATAAAACCAACGACGATACTTTCTTTGAGGGTTCCGTGAAGCCTAATTTGCTTTTCCATCTGGGACGTTTGGCGGCATTCTTTATTTTGGGCGGAGCTTTAGGGTTTTTCGGCGGAGAATTAAATATCAGCGGAAGTTTTGTTTCTTTTTACACGGTTTTAATCGCGATTGTAATGGCTTGGTTGGGACTCAACATTTTAGGAATAGCGCCGGGGATTTCCGAGGCGGGCATAAGAATGCCGAAAGGGTTTACGAAACACTGGTCGAAACTCAAGGAATCTAACCATCAAGCCGCGCCGTTGATTTTGGGCGCGTTAAGTTTTTTTCTGCCTTGCGGTTTTACGCAAAGCATGCAGATTTTCGCTCTCGCTTCGGGAAGTTTTCTGGCGGGAGGAACGATTCTGTTTTTCTTCGCGCTGGGAACAGCCCCGGTGCTTTTGGCATTGGGCGTGGCCGCTTCCTGGACTAAGAGCGAGAAGATCGTTGTCTTCAAAAAAGCAGCCGGACTTGTGGTGTTGGTTTTCGCTGTTTACACTTTCAGTTCGGGTCTGGCTGTTTGGGGAGCAAAAGGCAATTTATTTGCGAGCGAGGATAAGGCTGGGGCGGATGCTTCGCCCGATGCCGCGCGGGATAAAAAAGATACGATGCGGGGCAATTCGAGCATCCAAGAACAAGTTGTGGAAATGCATGTGACCAATGCCGGGTTCAGCCCAAGTGTCTTGAAAGTTAAAAAAGGCGTACCGGTGCGCTGGGTGATAAAAGGCGACGAAGTTTCCAGTTGTACTAACAAAATAATCGTGCCGAGTTTGGATCTTAAGAAAAATATCAACTCCGGCGATAATGTTCTGGTGTTCACTCCGGAAAAATCCGGCGAAATTCCGTTTTCCTGCTGGATGGGGATGGTACGCGGAAAATTTATTGTGGAATAATTTATGAATAACAAAAAAGTAATTTTTAAAATATCCGGCATGACTTGCGCTAGTTGCGCGGCGAGCAATGAAAAGGCGATGCAAAAGACCGAAGGGATTATTTCGGCCAATGTTAATTTTGCCGTGAAAAAGGCTTACGTGGAATATGACGCGGATATTCTTAGCGAGGAACAAGTTAAGAAAGTGGTGGAGGATAATGGATACGAAGTAATGCGAAATGTGGAACGTGGAACGTGGAACGCGAAACGTGGAACGCGAAATATGAAGCATCATGAGGGAGATGACATGACGCTAGAGGGCGGGCATAAACATGAGATGGAGGATGTGGACAAGAATTGGCGGGATTTTTTATGGGCGGGGATTTTGAGTTTGCCTTTGCTTTTGGAGATGGTTTACAAACTGCGTTCAGGGGTAATGGTTTTTGAGCAGGACCTTGTAATGTGGGCGCATTTGGTTTTGGGTACTGTCGTAGTTCTGTATTTTGGCCGGCGGTTTCATAAGATGGCGTTCAAACAGGCGAAAAAGTTTCGCGCCAATATGGATACGCTGGTTTCCATGGGAACGCTTTCGGCGTACGGCTACAGTTTATGGGCGATATCTAATCGGCAGGAAGGCTATCTGGAAACAGCGGCTATCATTATTGTCCTTATACTTTTGGGGAAATATTTTGAAGCCAAAAGCACCGGTCAGGCGGGAGAAGCCATGAAAAAGCTGATGGAGTTGGGCGCGAAAAAAGCGCGCGTCGTTTTTGACGGTCGGGAAAAGGAGATTGATATAGAAGATGTAAAAAAAGGCGAGGTGTTGCTCATAAAGCCCAGCGAAAAAATTCCGCTGGACGGAAAAATAATCGAGGGGGGGTCGAGCGTGGACGAATCGATGCTGACCGGAGAATCCCTGCCGGTGGAAAAAAATATTGGGGATTCGGTTTACGGCGGGACAATGAATCAAAACGGCGTAATAAAAATCCAGGTGGAACAAACCGGCGAGGGCACGGTTTTGGCGCAGATAATGAAAACAGTCGAGGAGGCGCAAGGATCCAAAGCCCCGATTCAAAAAATGGCTGACAAAATTTCCGGAATTTTTGTACCGATTGTCATTGGAATAGCGCTGGTCACTTTTCTTGGCTGGTATTTTTTTACGGCGGATATTTCCCTGGCTTTGATAAACGCGGTGTCGGTTTTGGTGATCGCTTGCCCTTGCGCCTTGGGATTGGCTACACCAGCGGCCATTATGGTGGGAACGGGGACGGGGGCGAAGCGGGGGATACTTTTCAAAAATGGCGAAAGCTTTGAGCGGGCAAAAAATATAACCATGGTTGTTTTTGACAAAACCGGAACGCTTACTAAGGGCGCGCCGGAAGTGGCAAAAATTGTTCTGAATCCTGAATATGATTTTTCTGAGGACAAAATTTTGAAAATTGCCGCGTCAGTCGCCCGAAATTCCGAACATCCACTTTCCAGGGCGGTAACAAGGCGCGCGAAAGAAAAGAATATCGTTCTAGCTGATTTCGGAAGTGTGAAAGAAATCAGTGGTAAGGGTGTAACGGCAGTTTGTACTGAACATAATACACCGGTGGCGTTGGGGAATATAAAACTTTTGGAAGAAATTGGCGCGGACATTTCTTGGGCGGAAAAAATAGTTATGGATGAAAATTTAGGAGTGGGCACGCGAATTTTCGCTGTTCATGATAAAAAAATTATCGGAGCATTTATCATTGCGGATGAAATCAGACCGGAAGCGAAAAGTGTTATTGAAAAACTGAAAAAGCTGGGACTGGGAGTGGCGATGATCACGGGAGACAACTCAAAAACCGCCCAAGCGGTAGCAAGGGAATTGGGCATAGACAAAGTTTTGGCGGAAGTTCTGCCGTCGCAAAAAGCGGAAGAAATAAAAAATCTCCAGGATCGGGGCGAGAAAGTTGTTTTCGCGGGCGATGGAATAAACGACGCGCCCAGTCTTATTCAGGCGGATCTCGGCATCGCCATGGGCAGCGCGACCGACATTGCCAAGGAAGCCGGACAGATTATTTTGATGCAAAATAATCTAGAAAAAGTGGTGGAAGCCGTCCAACTTTCGCAAAAGACTTTTCGGACGATAAAGCAAAATCTTTTTTGGGCTTTTTTCTATAACATTGTCGCCATTCCTTTGGCGGCTCTTGGATTTCTCAGTCCGATTATCGCAGCCGGCGCGATGGCTTTCAGCTCGGTTTCTGTAGTGCTTAACAGCTTGCGAATTTCAAAAAAATAAAAGGAAATAGAAAGTTTTAAACTTTGTATTAATTGGCAGTAACTCACTTTAAGGCAGTGTAATATAACAATTCTAATAAGCGCCTTGTTTTTTTGCCGGTAATTAAATAACTATGTGGTAATTACCGGCTGGTCTGCTTTATTACACCGCCTAAACTAATTATGGACAGTTTCAAAACAATTTCTTCCGGTTCGGCGGCTTTGGCGCCAGCTTGTTTTGGCGGTTGGCAAGGAGGTTGGGGTATGCCAATGATGGGTTGGGGCGGCGGCTGGGGTTTTGGTGTTTTTGGGATGATCATTTCGCTCCTATTCTGGGCGGCGTTGATCATCGCCGTTGTTTATCTCATCAAATATTTAGGGCGCGGAGCGCATCACGCACCAGGTGAAGACGCGGCTGAAATTCTCAAGAAACGCTACGCCAAGGGCGAAATCACCAAAGAAGATTACGACCGGATGAAAAAAGAGCTGGAGAAGATGTAGGATATAAAGACAAAAAGCGCGATTTTGTTGTTGCGGTCTTTTGGGGTACGTGGTATTTTAAAGGCAGTTAAAATGAAACCACTGAAGAACATCCCTGTATTTTTACATCAAAAAATGATAAAATAGAAGTAGAAAAATAATTAAACATGCATAAACATTATGTTTA
>Ga0156399_132_pt1 | contig 14017 bp, 12 predicted proteins | sample RifOxyA3_FD_108043 | JGI IMG/M metagenome (GOLD analysis project Ga0156399, IMG submission 108043) | Candidatus Moranbacteria bacterium RIFOXYA12_FULL_44_15 | reverse complement strand
AACCACTATTTTTTAAGCGATGGCGATTTTGCAAAGCTGGAAGAAAAATTAGCGCCGCTTTTTGACGGAGGGAAAAAAGAAAAGCTCAAAAAGATTCTGGAAGAAGGGGAAGATCATTCTTTGCGGACGCGGGAAATGAACAGGGAAGTTTTTTTTGTGATGAAAGCATCCGTGGATGACACGACTTCATCGAACGGAATACTTCGCATGGAATTTGAAGAAAAAGTTGACATTAGTCTCGAAAAATTAGACAATATATTGGAGGAAGCGGGTTTTAACTATCAAGCCAAGTGGTCTAGAAAAAGAGAGGAATACGGCAAGGACGATTTTTACATCACCATCGACAAAAACGCCGGGTACGGATATTTATCGGAATTTGAAATCCAAACGGAAGATCAGACCGGTTTGAACGACGCGAAACAAAAAATCTTGGATTTTATGCGGGAACTTGGACTAGTCGAGCTTTCTCAAGACAGGCTTGAGCGGATGTTCAAGTTTTACAACGAAAATTGGAGGGACTATTACGGGACAGAGAACGTTTTTAATGTGGAATAACTTTATGTCAAAATACATCCCAGTTATCGGAATGGAAGTGCATGTTGAACTGAAAACACAGTCCAAGATGTTTTGCGATTCCAAAAATGGAATGGGGTTGGAAAAAGAGCCTAACGTAAACATTTGCCCAGTGTGCACGGGACAGCCGGGAACGCTTCCTGTGCCGAACGCCCAGGCGATTAAATTTGTCCAGATGGCGGGATTGGCGCTCGGGTGCGAGCTTCAGCTGGAGTCAAAGTTTGACCGTAAAAATTATTTTTATCCCGACCTTCCCAAAGGCTACCAGATTTCCCAGTATGATCAACCTCTCTGCGAAAAGGGTCGGCTAAAAATTAACGGAAAAGAAGTGGGAATTACAAGAATTCATTTGGAAGAGGATACGGGTAAACTGATCCATCCGAAGGGCGTAGAGTATACTTTGGTAGATTTTAACCGGGCGGGCGTGCCGCTGATGGAGCTGGTGACGGAGCCGGATATTGAAACCGGGGAAGAAGCGCGATTGTTTTGTCAGAAATTGCAACAGATTTGCCGATATCTCGAAATTTCCGACGCGGATATGGAAAAGGGAATGATGCGGTGCGAGGCCAATATTTCACTTTATAAAGAAGGCGAAGAAAAATTATCCGGGACAAAGGTGGAAGTAAAAAATATCAACTCTTTCAAATTCGTGGAAAAAGCTATCGCGTTTGAAATCGAAAGACAGACGGCGGTCTTGGGGCGCGGCGAAAAGGTGACGCAGGAAACTCGCGGTTGGGATGCCAACCGGGGAGAAACAGTTTCGCAACGCATGAAAGAATCGGCGCACGACTACCGCTATTTCCCGGAGCCGGACATTCCGCCATTGAAATTCACGAAAGAGTATGTCGAAGAATTGAGAATAAAATTGCCGGAACTGCCGAGTGAAAAATCCAAAAGGTTTGCGAAAGAATATAATCTTCCCGAGGCGGATGTGGAAATTTTGATCGCGGACAAGGACCTAGCGGAATATTTCGAGCAAACGGCCGGCGAACTCAAGGAGAAAATAGCTTGCAAGGAAATATCCGCCATAGGCGGATCCGCCTATGGCGGAGAAGTGACTGAAGACAAAGCGGTGAAATTGGCGGCCAATTATATCATCGTGGAACTCAGGAAATATCTGGCGGAAAACGGAAGCAATATTTCCGAGATTAAGATCACGCCGGAAAATTATGCCGAACTTATCGGTCTGGCGGCATGCGGTAAAATAAATTCCAGCGCGGCGCAAACAGTCCTGGCGGAAATGTACGCGACCGGCGGCGATCCGAGCCAGATTATCGAAGAAAAAAATCTGGCCCAATTGGATGACGCGGGCGAGTTGGAGAGAATAGTCGAAGAAGTTCTGGCCAAAAACGAAAAATCGGCAGCGGACTTTCGGGCGGGAAAAGATAATGCCCTCAAATTTCTCATCGGGCAGGTGATGGCGGCGACGCGCGGCAAAGCCAATCCGCAAATGGCCGAAGGAATATTACAAAACAAGTTGAAACAATAAAATCCCGATAATTCGGGATTTTATTTTGGCCACGGACAGTTCTTTAAAAAAGTAAAAAAGATGTCATTCCCGCGAAAGCGGGAATCTAGTGGATTAGTCAATTTAATGCGCTGGACTTTCGCTTGTGCGGGAATGACGTGATAATATTATACGACTCGAGAGAGAGGAGACGAACTATGGCTGTAGGACTAACGTTGGAAGCGACTAGAAAGGTATATTCTTCCGTGGACGTAAAAGAATGTATTTGTCGAAGTTGTCCCGGATGTTGCAGAAAGGGGGAAGATTTTAGGGGATGTATAGGGTGCGCTTTTCCTGTCCCTGAATCCGAGAAGCTTTTCTGTATGTTTTCTTGCCTCGCCACTATTCCACGAAATAGTGGATAGTACAAACCTTTTCGCATTCTTTGCCAGGGCATCGTCCCTGGCCTCATTTTTTATAAAATATTCTACTGCCCTTTAGGGCAGGTTTGGCGACTTTAGTCGCGTTTGAAAAAGCGACTAAAGTCGCCAAACCCCCGCTAAAGCGGGGTAGAACAAAGCAGAAAAGCGCTTACTTCTTTTTCAATATTTCGATATTTTTCCAGCCAAACGATTCGTTTGTCTTTTTGAAACCACGTCATTTGCCGTTTGGCGTAATCTTTCTCCGCTTGATAGATTTTTTCAAAAAGTTCTTCCTCGGTTTTGATCTCACCTTTTAAATATTTTGGGATTAAATTATATCCCAAGCCAAAACTCCCCAAACGTTTCCAGGAGATTCTATCTTTGAAATGCAGTTTTTTGACTTCCTGGATCATTCCAGTTTGAAATCTTTTTTTAAGGCGAGTTTTGATGTTTTGATGAAGCTTTTCTTTGGGGAGTTTTATCCCTATTTGCAAAAAAGCGTACTCTGTGCCCTCTCTGTCTCGACGATTACGTCGCGACATCTCCCCCGAGTACGGGGGAGAGGGATATGACTTACCCCCTCGCCCGTAATCGGGAGAGCCTGCCTGTCCGGTAGGCAGGGGCTGGGGAGAGGGCACACTGCCCAATGTTTTGCAAATCTCAATCGCCCTTATTAGTCTTACGGGGTTATTCTTATCAATCGTTTTGGCTCGCGTGGGATCTAACCGTTTGAGTTGATTGTATAATTCTTTGGCGGATTTGTTACGTAACATGTTACGTAACACCCAGTTGGGCTTGACTTCCGGATAAATCACATTGTCCACGACAGCTTTTATCCAAAAACCGGTTCCACCGCAGATGATCGGCAATTTTCCGCGTTGCAGAATGTCGGCAATAATTTTATCCGCACGCTTTTTAAATTGCGCCGCGCTGAAATTGGTGCGAGGGCTGACGATATTAATCATATAATGGGGAATTCCTTCTGAGAAAAAAACGTTGTTTCCTTTTTGCCCTCTCTGTCCCGACGAGTACGTCGCGACATCTCCCCCGAGTACGGGGGAGAAGGAATCGGAAGGGACTTTTCCGGTTCCAATGTCCAGTCCGCGATAAATCTGGCGCGAGTCGGCACTAATTATCTCGCCATTAAATTTTCGGGCGAGTTTTATGGCGATGTCGGATTTACCGGAGGAAGTGGGGCCTAATATTGCGATAATTTTATTGGGAGTGGCAGGAGCGGACAGTCCGCTACGGTGTTCATGCTCTGGCGCGGACTGTCCGCTCACGAGCTGGCGCAGTATTTTTTCCCTCCTTTTCTTTTCATCCCATGAAACTGGATCGCCGAGTTTCCAAGCGGCAGTGCCGGGACGGGGGGAATATTTGTTGATGTAAGCTTCGTTGTATTTTACTTTTTCAAAAACTTTTACCGTCTCCAAAAAATCTTTTTCCGTTTCACCGGGGAAGCCGACGATAACGTCGGTAGTAAACGCCGCGCCGGGAATTTTTTCGCGCGCTTTTTTGATAAGATTCAGATAATGTTTTTGGGTGTAAGGCCGGTTCATCGCTTTTAATATTCTATTCGAACCGGCTTGGACGGGAAGGTGGATTTCACGATCGATGTTTTTGTTTTTGGCAATGACATCGATCAGTTCGTCGGAGAAGTCTTTGGGGTGAGAAGTCAAGAATTTAAATCTTATAGCAGGGTAAGACTCGCAAAGAAAGTCTAGTAATTTAGGGAAATTCAGCGTGTTAGAATTTACAATTTTCAATTTACAATTTTCAATCAATTTTAAATTTTCAATTTCTGAATTCTTCCTTGTCGGTTCAAGTCTCCAGACTTGAACCGCATTGTTCTTAAGTACCTCATTAGAACCTTTTCGGTTCAGGTCAGAGACCTGAACCGACCTCTTGTCGCATTTATATGAATTAACATTTTGCCCCAGTAAAGTTATTTCTTTATAACTACTTTTGACTAAGGCGTCGATTTCCGAAATTATATCTTCCGTCGGCCTGGAAACTTCTCGGCCTCTCGCGTAAGGTACGACGCAATAGGCGCAGAAATTGTTACAGCCGGTCATAACCGGGACGAAGGCTTGGGTGGGACTGGTGTATTTAGGAGCGACACATAAATAGTTGTTATCGTGGGCAGGTTCAATCGTCTCGATTGAACCTTGCGTTTCTGGGGAAACTTTATTTTTTGCGATAGATTTAAGATATGAGGCAGTCTTGCCAGAAACGCGCGGTTCGGGCGTGGACGCCCGAACCTGCTTAGTTAGAATAAATTTTATTTTATTCGGGAAATCTTTTATTTCGCAAAACAAATCAACTTTATCCTTTAGCTTTCTTTGTACGTCTTTGCGGTTGGCCAGACATCCGGTTAAAATAATTATTTTCCTGTTCGCTTTATCCTTTATACTTTCTTCTTTCTTCCTAATATTATGCACCAGTCCAAAAACCCGGTTTTCGGCTGATTGCCGCACGCCGCAAGTGTTGAAAATCACCAAATCAGCCTTAGCTATGTCTTTAGCTTGTTTAAAACTACGCGCTTCCAAAAACCCGGCAATCCGTTCCGAATCGCTGACATTCATTTGACAACCGAAGGTTTTGATAAAATATTTCATAAATCGATATAAAAAGGGCGGCTTTCACCGCCCCTACATTCTATATGACTATTTCTTTTCGTCAATTTCTTTTTTGATTTTATTCAAAAACTCTTCAACCTTCATTGTTTCCTGCTTGCCCGCCATAGCCTTAGCGTCGGCGGGTTTCTCATCATCACGGGCGTTAACGGCTACGCTGTTGGCAGAGACTTCTTTTTCACCGACAACCAAAATATACGGAATTTTTTGCATTTTGGCGGCGCGGATGCGTTTGCCGAGTGATTCGTCGGAGTCGTCGATTTCAAAACGGATGCCAGGCTCGATAAATCGAGCCCCTACGGAGGCGGCGTAATCTTTGAATTTTTCACTCACTGGCAGAATTACCACTTGGACAGGGGAGAGCCAAAGAGGAAAGGCGCCGGCGAAATGTTCAATGAGGATGCCCATAAATCTTTCCACGGCGCCATAGATAACTCGGTGAAGCATAACCGGACGATGTTCTTTGCCGTCTTCTCCGATATAGGAGAGTTCGAATCTTTCCGGCATTGAAAAATCAAGTTGGATTGTTCCGCATTGCCAGGTTCTCCCAATAGCGTCTTTGATATGAAAATCTATCTTCGGACCATAAAAGGCGCCATCTCCGGGATTGAGTTTATAGTCGGCTCCTATTCCTTCTAGGGCGCCCTTAAGCGCTTGCTCCGCGTTATTCCACATTTCGGCAGTACCGGTTGAATTTTCAGGACGGGTGGAAAGTTCCATATGGTAAGAGAGGCCAAAGGTCTTATACATTCTGTCGATCAAGCTTATCAGTTTGGTTATCTCATCTTTTATCTGGCTTTCCATGCAATAGATGTGGGCGTCGTCTTGCCGGAACATTCTTACGCGAAAAAGTCCGTTAAGAGTTCCGGAAAGTTCATGGCGATGGACTAGTCCGATTTCCGCCAGTTTCAAAGGCAGTTCTTTGTAGCTATGCATATCCGATTTGTAAACTAAAATTCCCCCGGGACAATTCATGGGTTTTACCGCGTAATCTTCGTCGTCGATTTTGGTGAAATACATATTATCCTTATAGTGATCCCAGTGACCGCTTTTTTCCCAAAGAGCTTTGTTTAATATGATCGGAGTGCTTATTTCCTGGTAGCCTTCCCGGGCATGTTCTTCTCTCCAATAATCGATCAAGGTGTTCCAAATTATCATGCCATTGGGATGAAAAAACGGAAAACCGGGTCCTTCCGCGTGAGTGGAAAACAATTTTAACTCTCTTCCGAGCTTGACGTGGTTTCTTTTCTCCGCTTCTCCCATCATTTGGAGATATTCGTCCAATTCTTCCTTGCTCTCGAAAGCCACGCCATAGATGCGCTGGAGCATTTTATTTTTCTCGTTGCCTTTCCAATAGGCGCCGGAAATTTTGGTTAGCTTGAAAGCGTCTGAGTTTATTTCACCCGTTGAATCGAGGTGCGGACCGTGGCATAAATCGACTAGCGAACCGGATTTATATATAAAAACTTTAGTTTCGCCTTCTTCTTTCAAGTCTTTGATCAGCTCAATCTTGTAATCTTGCCCGGCTTTTTTAAAATCTTTCAGCGCTTCTTCGATTGAAATTTCCGCTTTTTCAAAAGGATAATTTTTTTTGATTATTTCCTTCATCTTGTCTTCCAAAATTTCCAAGTCTTCCGGAATAAGCGTGCGGGGCAGGTCAAAGTCATAATAGAACCCGTTTTCGATGGCGGGGCCGATGGCCAGTTTGGCTTCGGGAAACATTTCCAAAACCGCCGCGGCCAGGACGTGGGAGGTTGAATGTCTTAAGATTTCCAGTTTGTTAGGAGTTTCTTTTTTTGGCATATGGTTATTTTAAAAAATTAAAAACACCTAAAAGTTATTTGATTTCGAGACCCTGCCAAGGCGGGGCGGTTCCACTCGAATTCCCATAATTTTTTTGGGCGCTTTTTATAAGTTATCTCGCTAACTTTTGACGGAAGCTCTTCGGTTGGTGAGACCGCTTCAACGCTCCACTTGGTTGTGTCTTAATTATACACAAAAAACTCGGACGGTCAATCGCATTTGACAAAAAAAGAGGGAGGCGATATATTGAAGCTACGAAAATGAGCGAATATAGATTGAAAGTTAATATTCTTTGCGGAGGATCCGGATCATCATCCACCTAAGGTGGTTTGTTTTCGGAGCTTTCCCAAAAGGATATTTTCTCAAAAACAGCCACCTAACAGGGTGGATTTTTTTATGTTCTTTGACGCAACTTTTTCACGGAGGAGGGAGTATCATGAGAAAAGGCAATGGCAATGGAGATGGAAAGGATAAAAAGGATAGCTGTCCTTTTAGGGATGGCCCTTCGGAAAAAAGATGTTGTTTCTGTTCTTTCGAGAGAGGATGTCTCGACAGCGTAGCCAGCCGAGAGCAATCGGACTGGCTGGTTTTGAGGCAAAGAGAATGGGTAAAAAGACTAGCGTCCGTATAGCATTGGATACGTCTTTGCCTGTTCGCGCCGGTTCTTGCGAGAACCGGTTTTATTTTTGCTCAAGATACTTTTTTGGAGTAAGATTAAGAAAGATAAATTAAATCGCTGAAGAATGTTATTTTCGAGGTTTATCCTGTTTGAGCGGGCCGCAAATGTCCAAAACTTTGGCTTATCCGCCGTTGACCGGGGGCGAAAGTTTTGGGTATATTTGCGGTCTGCGAGTTATAAACCGAGAAAATAACATTCTTCAGTGGTTTCATAAATCAGAGCTTACGCATTTGCGGACATCCGATGTCTTTCGGTCGCTGAGGCAGTTGGACATCGGATGTCCAAAGCGGCAAACGCGTAAGTCACGTAAATATTAAAGAATAATAACAAAAATGAGAAAACTATTTTTGGACATTGAGACTTTGCCGGCGGGCGAAGAAAGTCATGAGAAGTTGAAAGTCATTCACGCCAAGAGGGAAGACAAACGAGAGAAGAAGGTGGATTTCGAGCAGTATCTTCTGGGTACTTCTTTTGACGGGGCTTTCGGGCGGATTCTTTGTATCGGGTACGCGGTTGACGATGAGCCGGCAGAAATTTTGAGCGCCGAGGAGTCGGGCGAAAAAGAAATGCTCTCGCGGTTTTGGGAAATAGTGAAGTCCATCAGCAAAGAACCGTATAATTCCCAATATCCCGATTACGGCGTGCAGTTCGTCGGGCATAACGTGATGGATTTCGATTTGCGTTTTATATACCAGCGATCAGTCATAAACGGCGTCAAGCCGGCCTATGATCTCAATTTTGCCCGTTACCGGAATTATCCGATTTACGACACGATGAAAGAATGGGTCAAATGGGCGAATATGAACGTCGGTTTGGAAACGCTGTGTTTCGCGCTCGGCGTTCCCACGCCCAAAGACGGTATTGACGGCTCGGAAGTGTGGAATTTCTATAAAGCCGGCAAAGTGGACGACATCTTGGAATATTGTAAGCGGGATGTCGAAGCCACGCGGGCGATATACAGAAAGATGACTTTTCAAAAGTAAAGTTATCCACAGGGAGAGATTGACAGTGTTTTGATACCACTGTTATAATAACACTGCAAATGGCATTATGCCTTTGCGGTAATTATTAAGTATGCGAATAGCGGTATATAGAAATATCGTTAGTTGCATAGAAAACAAAATGCAGCAGCAAAATGAGAAGGAGAAGGTGCATTCTAAAATGCTCCGGGCGGGTAACAAGGTTTATTTCTTCGATGTCAAAAAGACGTCAAAAGGTTCGAACTACCTGACAATTGCCGAATCATACACGGACAAAGACGGAAAGAAAGTGAGCAACCGGCTGCTGATTTTTAAAGAACACTTCGCGGATTTTGGAAACAGTCTTTTGGAAATGAAAGAATACTTTCAATAAGGATAACAAGCGGACAGTCCGCTCGGACGTAAAAACTCGGGTGCGGACTGTCCGCTTTTTGCAATATGCTTGAGAAAAACCTGGAAAAATATTTCAATTTTAATGGTTTTCGCCCGGGGCAAAAAGAAATCGTGGAAGCGATAACTTCCGGCCGGGATACGGTGGCGTTGATGCCGACCGGCGGGGGAAAGTCGCTTTGCTATCAATTGCCGGCGGTAATTTTTGAAAATCTTACGGTGGTGGTTTCTCCTCTTATCGCGCTTATGAAAGACCAGGTGGACGCGATGCGCGCCCGGAACATTCCGGCTACTTTCATAAACAGTAGTATTCCTCCGGCGGAAGCCGGGAGAAGAATCGCTGGCATCAAATCCGGCGAGACAAAAATACTCTACGTTGCCCCGGAACGCTTGGCGGCGCCAAGTTTCGCGCCGGTTTTCTCCGGTCTCAATATAGATTTTTTGGCGGTGGACGAAGCTCATTGTGTTTCTCAGTGGGGGCACGACTTTCGACCGGACTATTTGAATATCAGAAGCCATATCAAACTTCTCAAAAAACGCCCGATCGTGGCCGCCTTCACGGCTACCGCCACGCCGGAAGTGAAAGACGACATCATAACGCGCCTGGAGCTTCGCGATCCGGAAGTGTTTATTCGCGGGTTTGACCGGCCGAATTTGAAATTTCTGGTGCAGAAAGACTTGAAAACCAAAGAAAGATACGCGGAAATTTTGCGGATCATCAAATCCCTTTCCGGTTCCGGGGTGGTTTACGCCCTTACGCGGAAAGAAACGGAAATAATCGCCGGCTATCTTCGGGAAAACGGCGTGAAAACGTCAGCTTATCATGCCGGGATGGCTCCGGCGATGAGAGAAAAAATCCAAAACGATTTTATGGAAGACAAATTTCGGGTGATCGTGGCGACAATCGCTTTCGGAATGGGCGTGGACAAATCGGATATCCGCTATGTCATTCACGCCGGTATGCCGGGAAGCCTGGAGGGATATTATCAGGAAGCGGGGCGCGCCGGACGGGACGGCGAAAAAGCTTATTGCGTTCTTCTTCATAGCAAAAAAGATACCAATACGCACAAATTTTTTATCCGAATGAATGATGATGAAATGAGAAAGCAAGGGAAAAGTTGGCTGGAAGCCCGGAAAATTTCCGGCATAAAATATGACCGTCTGGAAAGAATGGAGGAATACGCCGTTAGCAGAAAATGCCGGAGAAAAATGATTCTGGAATATTTTAGCGATCCGGAAGCGAAAAGCCACAGCGGAAATTGCAAGGGATGCGACGTATGTCTCAATTGGAAAAGAGATACAGAAAAACACAAAAATGGACAGAACGGAACAGAAAGGGGATTTATCACCGCGACTGTCAAAGAAACAGTCAGACTGTATCAACAGGATTATGATATTTTTCGAATCGCCAAAATGCGAGGCTTGGGTGTGAGCACGGTTATGAATCATCTTGTCGATTGGTATGAGGCAGGAGGAGAATTGGAGATTGACAATCTGGTCAGTCCCCTTGAGCAAAGCCAAATCCTGGAAGCGATTGCCAAAGTCGGCATGCAAAAACTTGGTCCGATAAAGCAGATTCTGCCGGAGGAAATCAGTTATGAGAAAATAAAACTGGTGACGGCGAAAGTGAGACGGGGGAGGTAAAAACACAAAACAAAAATGTATACGCAAAATAAAAATTTTGACAGTTGGAATTTTCTCAAAAAGAAGCTACACAAGAAAAACAAGTTGCCATATTTTCATGAGCGTGAAATATGGTTTTGCCATCTGGGAGTAAATGTCGGTTTTGAGCAGGATGGACAAAGTGATCAGTCTTTGCGCCCGGTGATAATATTAAGAAAATTCAATAGTGAAATTTGTATCATTATTCCGCTGACAAAAACTCTCAAGAACAGCATCCATTATTTTATTTTTTCGTTTAACGGGCGGAGAAGCTGTGCTATTCTGTCGCAGATGCGATTGATAGACGCAAAGCGGCTTAAATACAAAACCGGTGATATCGATAAAGTAAGTTTTTTGAAACTTAAACAAAAACTCAAGCGCCTGCTTGAGTTAGAGTAGAAATTTTTACCCTTGCTTACGCAAGGGAGGGCCGAAGCCATTTGTAATCTTATGATAGCACAACCAAGAAAAAAGTCAAGCCGGCTATCTGCAAATAGTACGGATTTTGGGCGGGAATATTTCAAGAGATCAAATAACTTGAAATTTCGGGGGAAATGGGGTATAAAGGGGGAAAGTGGAAATTGACAATTTATAAATAACAAAACAATATGGTAAAAATTTTAATTATCTCCGGCAGCCCCAGAAAAGGCAATACGGAATTTGTTTTGAATAAAATTTATGAGTCCCTGAAAGACAAGCGGGAGTTAATATTGCTCCGAAATAAAAACATCAAGCATTGTGCCGGGTGTTTGCATTGTGACGAGCATAAAAAATGTGCTATTCAGGATGATATGCAGGAACTGTATGGAAAAATACAGAAAGCTGACCTAATAATTTTAGGAACACCGAATTATTTTGATAATGTTCCAGGACTAATGAAGGATTTTATAGACAGAACCAATCCATTTTATGAGACTGACAAGCTTAAGGGTAAAAAGGTAATCACGATTGTTGTTGGTGGCGGTAAAATAAAAAATTCCAAACGAGTGGTGGAACAAGCTTTGAAATATTTTCATGAAGGGCATCAGATGAAATTGGTCGGTAGCTATTGTTTCCAGGCGTTACATTCCAAAGATATCGAAAACAATCCCAAAGCAATTGATGTAATTGAGAAAATTATAAATAAGGTTAATGCTATAAAATAAATTACTAAACGAAGTAAAATAATGAGAATCACAATCTGCGGAAGATAAAAATTTGATTTATAAACAATTATGTCATCATCCGACAAAAATATCATTGAAACGTCCGGCAATAGTCCTCAAATTCCGCGTGATATCGCAATTGGTGATTTTGTTGTGGCAAAATTTAAACTGGAAGATTTGGTTGATAGCCCCCGCAGCCAAGTATATTTTTCATGGAAAAAGGAATAATTATCTTAAGGAAAAAAAATCTCTGGATCGGACTATCTGGATTGTTCATATTTTTACTTATATATTCATTTTTAGATTTAAGTGTCAAGCCAAAAATCGATACAGTAAGCATAAAAGAAAGTGCTTTCACTGAATATCCGACGGAATACAACTATAGGCAAACAAAAAACGATTGCGGACCATTTAATGTTGCTGCCGTAGTTAGAGCCCTTACGGGCAAAAATGTACACTCTGAATTGTTTGCGCAAGAGATAGACTGGCGGCTTCCCAATAAATATACTTTGCCCTGGGGACTTGAAAGGCAGTTTAAGAAACGCGGCGTCCGAATTGAGAAACCCAATTTTAAGCTCTTAACGGACGATGAAAAAATCATGTTTATTCAGCAGTGCCTTTCTCTTGGCATGCCGATTATTATTCTTGGTGAACGAGACAACTATGAACACTACATTACTATATTAGGATTTGATTCCAATGAAGATCAATATTATATATATGACAGTCTTCAAACGTCTTCACTTGAACAGCAAAACATGACAGTGGACGAAAACGTTTCCCTGCCTGGAAATAAAACCATGAAATCGCAGGAGTTGCTCGATTTCTGGCGCGGTGGTGGCATGTATGGACTCTGGAGATGGTATGGGCTTGTCGCTAGTTTATAAAAAAAGTACCAAATCCTTGAAATTTCGGGGGAGATATGGTATAAGGGGGGGCAGTTGATTTTATCGAAAATAATTTGTTTAACGAATAATTTTTAACAAATTAAAATAAAATTATGTCGAAGAAGTTGGACAGAAGCGTGATAAAAAGCGCGGCAGCCGTAAAAGAGCTTTCACAAGGCGAGTTGCAAAAAATGGCGCATGAAGGCACCAAAGAAGCGGTGGAAAAAATCAGGAAGTATGTCGAGGCGGAAAAAGATTTTGAGAAAAAATCTTACGCCGAGATGGCGCTGGAAGAATGCGAGGTGTTTTATTATCAGCCGAGAAATGAAAAAGAGGAAGAGGATTTTTTGCTTTCGGAACTTATCAGGCGAAAGGAGAATTATATTGATGATTTAATGATGAAAATCGAAGGCATCGAATCTGAAATCGAGAAATTGATGCTGGAGAAAAAAGTACACGAGAAGGTTTTGTCGAGTCATAAGAATAAAAAAGAAGAATGGAAATATAATTGGATGCAGGATTTTGTGACTATGGAAGAAAACAAACTTGGGGAAATCAGAGATGAATTGGCTTATGACGAAGCTTGGGTTGTTGAAGCCAAGAAGATAATTACCACGGCGCGCTATAGAAATATGCCAAAGCGTCATCTCGAACATTATGATTTCAATGTGGATGATGGTTATGAAAATGAACATGATTGCGATTGCGATGATGATGAGGACTGTTGCGACTGTCTGACGTAAAAAACAATAAAATTTTTTGCGCGATTATTGCTTAAATCTTGTGCAATTCAAAGTTCAATTGAGAATGGGAGTAGCCGGGCAATCGTCTAACGTTCTTTGCGCGAATCTTGCGCGAATCTTGCGCGATTGGAAAAATAGGTGTATAATATAGGTATGTTTAAGCCACGATATAAGCTCACTAATAAAATACTCAAGAATTTGACGGATATTGCCGAAGCTAAGGGTATAATTGAAAAGGCTAAGCTTTTGCCGAAACATGAACTGAAGCTTAAACGTCAAGCAATAATCAGGATGTCCCATAGCTCCACGGCTATTGAGGGTAATATTTTGGATATTCGCCAAGTTGAAGCTTTGCAGGCCGGGAAAAAAATCAATGCTCCAGCACGCGATATCTATGAGGTGCAAAATTATCTTGAAACCCTGAAATATATCGACAAGATAGTGAAAGGAAAAAAAGAGATTAGCGGAAAAGTCTTATTGAAAATACATTCCGCAGTAACCAACAGAACTTTGCCGAAAGAGCAATCCGGCCACTATCGTAGAGGACCTGTTTATATCGTGCGAAGACGATTAGGCTTCTCCGACCAGGTGGTCTATACAGCGCCTGTTGCCGAAAGTGTTTCTGGATTTTGCACCGACCTTATCAAATG
>Ga0156399_111_pt2 | contig 14765 bp, 13 predicted proteins | sample RifOxyA3_FD_108043 | JGI IMG/M metagenome (GOLD analysis project Ga0156399, IMG submission 108043) | Candidatus Moranbacteria bacterium RIFOXYA12_FULL_44_15 | reverse complement strand
CCGCCACCTCCGCCGCCACCACCTCCATCCAGAGAGGGATTCTTGTTCAAGAGAGTCGTTGTAAAGAATGAAGGGTATGTTCCCTCAAAAAAAACTTCCTTGAGAGTTTATACTCAAAAAGGAAGTGGTTCGCCAGTGCTGATTCAGGAAAGGGGAATCAGCAGGATAGATCCCAAAAGGAGGAAGACGCTGGAACTGGAGATTCCAGCCGGTAATTTGCCCAGCACTCCTTATCGGCTAATCGTTCAGATCGACCCGGAAAACAAGATTCCGGAGGAGAACGAAACCAACAACCGCGTCGTTGCGGTTGTGAAGTAGGAATTTTCTTAGGGGGATAAAGAATATGATCGGGGCAAATGTCACGCCGGGAAGCATAAGTTCGAAACTTCGAACCCAAGCTTCCCGGCCTTTTTTTGTTTCCTGGCTGTCAAAAAGCACAATATATGATTTGTTTTTGTTCCATTTTTTTTGTTATATTATTACTTAGAAATCAAGAGCAAGAGGGGTTCCCTTCTGTCTGAATTGTTGGAAAAGTATTATGGCGTAGAAATCATTAAATCAATTTTGCGCCAGACTGGTTTAATTGAAGATGAGTTCAGGAAAAAAATAGTTAAACTTCTCATATTCGGATAAGTTATCTAAAACGCCGCTTGGCGGTTCGTCCTTGAAAGAAGCATACTATCTGTGGTATGCTTTTATGTATGATGTATGAACTATTAGTCATTATTGTCCTAGCCGCGGCCGGGTTTCTGATCTCGCTGCGCATTCATCGTTCCAAAAAAACTGGTGAAAAACTAGTCTGTTTCATCGGGGGCGGGAAAAAGAGTTGCAACGAAGTGGTGGAAAGCGAGTATTCCAAGACGCTGGGGATTCCTAACGAAGTTGCCGGTATGGTTTATTATGCTTCGGTGTTCATTTTCGCACTTGGTTTTGTTTTCGTGCCGGATATTTTGGGATCATCTTTCCTTTGGGCGGCAAAAATTTCTTCCGGCGCCGCTTTTCTAGCGTCGATGTATTTTGTCGGAATCCAAGCCTTTGTTCTCAAAAAATTTTGCGAGTGGTGTCTGGCAACGGCAGTTATAAACACGCTGATTTTCGGAATAAACTGGATGTTTTTTTGAGTATGGCTAATATAAGAAATTTTTGCATAATCGCGCACATTGACCACGGTAAGTCGACTCTATCCGATCGTCTTTTGGAAGTGACGGGAACAATAGAGAAGAGAAAAATGAAAGAGCAACTTTTGGATACTATGGATTTGGAGCGGGAGCGGGGGATAACGATAAAAATGCAACCGGTTCGCATGGAATACCATTTGGGAGTGAAAAGTGCAAAATTCAAAGTTAAAAGTGGAGAGAAATATATTTTGAACTTGATCGATACGCCGGGGCACGTGGATTTCGGGTATGAAGTTTCGCGGTCGCTGGCGGCGGTGGAGGGGGCGGTTTTGCTGGTTGATGCCACCAAGGGCGTGCAGGCGCAAACATTGGCCAACCTGTACCAAGCGGTCGAGCATAATTTGGAAATTATTCCGGCGGTGAATAAGATTGATCTTCCCAACGCCGATGCCGCCAAAACCAAAAAGGAGATTATTCATATTTTGGGCTGTCAGGAGGAGGATATTTTGGAAGTGTCCGGGAAAACGGGCGCGGGTGTGGATAAACTTTTGGAAAGGATAGTTGAAAAGATTCCGCCGCCCAAAGACGACGTGGGAAAACCATTGCGCGCTTTGATTTTCGATTCCAAATACGATACATACAAGGGTGTTTTGGCCTATGTTAGGGTGGTGGATGGAGAAATCGAACCCGGACAAAAGGCCTATATGCTGGTCGGAAAAAAAGAAAGCGACGTGATTGAAGTGGGGTATTTTGTCCCCGATTTAAAAAAAGCTGAAAAACTTTCAGCCGGAGAAATCGGGTATGTCGCTACCGGACTCAAGAGCGTGGAAGATTGCAAAGTGGGCGATACCATAACTGAATCGCGAATCAACGCGAATTTGGCTCGAATGGACGCGAATGATAAAGTTGAGGCGTTGCCGGGGTATAAGGAGGTGCGGCCGATGGTGTACGCCAGTTTCTATCCGGTGGAAGGGGACGATTACAACTTTATGCGCGACGCTTTGGATAAATTGAAACTGAACGACGCCGCTTTCGTTTTCGAGCCGGAATCTAGCTTGGCTTTAGGGCGGGGTTTCCGTTGCGGGTTTTTGGGGCTTTTGCATTTGGAAATAATTCAGTCCCGCCTGGAGCGGGAGTTCAACATCAGTCCGACTATCACTACTCCCGGAGTCGTTTATGAGATAAAACTAACCAACCAAGAGGAGCGAATTAAAATCTATTCGCCGTCGGAATTTCCCGATCCTTCCGTAATTTCCGAAATATACGAGCCTTTTGTCGGGCTGGAAATCATTTCTCCTTCATCTTATCTTGGTCCGATTATGGATGTGATGCGAAATACCCGGGCAGTTTATCGCGATACCGAGTATATTGACAGCGAGCGGATGGTTTTGAAATTTGATTGCCCGCTGATGGACGTGATTACTAATTTGCATGACGATATCAAGGGGGCGACCAAGGGCTACGCTTCGATGAATTATGAAGTGAAAGACTACCGGCCGTACGATTTGGTAAAGCTGGATATTCTGGTGGCGGAAGAAAAAATGGACGCTTTTTCCCGAATTGTTCCCAAAGAAAAAGCATATTCCGAAGGAAAACGGGTCGTGGAAAAACTGAAAAATTCCATTCCCAGACAAAACTTCCAAATTGCCATCCAAGCGGCGATTGGCGGAAAAGTTATCGCCCGGGAAACTATCCAAGCGTTTCGCAAAGATGTGATTTCAAAACTCTACGGCGGAGACGTGACCCGCAAAAGAAAGCTTTTGGAAAAGCAGAAAAAAGGCAAAAAGAAAATGAAAAATATCGGGAGAGTGACGATACCGTCGGAAGCTTTTCTATCGGTGTTGAAAAAGTAAATGTTTTGTAAAACTTAAAAAAATCTGCTAAAATAAGCTCATGAGATCGAAAAGATTTAACAAAAGAGTCCGGAGGATTTGGATTGTTATTTCCTTGCTGGCGGTTTTGGCGATGGTGGCTTTTACCGTCGCTCCGCTTTTGACGCTTTAGGCAGTGTAATAAAATAACCCGGACAAGTACTTATTTTTTTCGTCAATCAGATACTTACGGCGTAATTGTTGACTAATTTGTTTTATTACACCGCCTTTAGGACAGCTAAAAAATATTCCTTGGACTTATGCTATGGAAGGAAAAAAAGAAAAAGGATTTGGAAGCTGGATGCTGAAGACGTTTTTGTTTTTTGGTTTGGCTGCTCTTATCTTTATCGGTATCTCGGCCGGCCGCCAAACTCTGAAGAAAAAAGAAATAAAGAAAGAAATCGAAGATCTCAAAAAAGAAGCGGAAAAAATAGAGAAGGACAATTTGGCGCTTGAGGATAAAATCGCCTACCTGGAAAGTCGCGACTATCAGGAAAAAGAAGCCCGGGACAAACTTGGTCTTCAAAAACCGGAAGAAAATTTAGTCATTATCAAACCGGGCTTGTCCAAGAAAGAGGAAAACAGAAAAGATATTTCTGAAAATCAAGGGCGAGAAAAAGAACCGGAAAAAACATTCAATCCGAGAAAATGGTGGAATTATTTCTTCAAGTATTGAATGCTAATTGTCGCGAATATTAAAACGAATGGAGACAAATGGGGATAAAAAAATAAAATTAGCCGCGGTGGCATACGCAGCCGCCTTGATTGTTTTTGCCGTGATTGTCTTTGTCGCGGTTCTGATTTACGGATTTGGCGTCAACAATCGGTTGGTTAAGGCGGTAAGCCGGGTTGTGCCGTATCCGGCGGCGATTGTCGATTGGGAATTCATCAGTTTTTCCGATTTGGAAAATGACACGGAGGCGGTCAAGAATTTTTACGAAAAACAGGATTTTTCCGATTTGGGTTTGCGGGTTGATTTTTCCACCGCGGACGGAAAAAAAAGACTGGCTGTTAAAAGAAAAAATATTCTTAGCAAACTCATTGAAAACAAGTTGATTGAAAAAGAAGCAAGAAAGAGGGGTATTATTTTAACTGAGGAGATGATCGATCAGGAAGTGGAAAGGAAACTGCGCGAATGGGGTAGTGAGGAATATGTCAAGAATAATATGCTTAATCTTTATGATTGGACAATGGACGATTTCAAAAACAAGATAGTGAAGCCGGATATATACAGAGATAAACTCTTTGCCGATATCCGGGAAACCGATCAATCTTTCAGGGCGGCGCGGGAAAAGATTGAAAAGGCGAGAATGGAATTGAAAGACCGCCAAAATTTCGGAGAGATAGCGGAAAAATATTCCGAGGGGGAATCTGCCAAAAACAAAGGCGATCTGGGTTGGTTCAATTATGGTCAGATGCTGCCTGAAATATCCGAAGCCGCCGGCAAGCTAAAAAAAGAAGAGGCCAGCGAAATCATAGAAAGTCCGCTTGGTTACCATATTATAACGATTGAAGATAAAAAGACCGAAGACGGCCAGGAAAAGGTAAAAATAAGGCAGATATTCGTGAGGACGCCCAATGTCGGCGACTGGTTGTCGGAGAAAGAAAAAAATGCTAAAATAAGCGTGCCAGTGAAGGGTCTTCGCTGGAATGGAGAGATTTGCGAAATTGAATTTGTCGACCAGGAGCTTAAGGATTTTGAAAGCGATTTAATAAACAATTCCAAAGACGATATTTCGGTTTTATTTTGATATATTACGAGAAAATAAGATAATTATTAATCGATAAGCCAATATGCCTAAGCCAAAAGTGAGCGATGATTTATGCATTGGATGCGGGACTTGCGAGTCTTTGTGTCCCAAGGTTTTCAAACTTGAAAACGGAAAATCCAAGGTGGTTGCCGAGGATTGCGGAGATTGCGATTGCCAGGAGGTGATCGATTCTTGCCCCGTTAGCGCAATCTCAATGGAATAACTTCTTGGGGATTGCTTGACTAAAAAAAACATAAACACCAAAATTGTAACACGAAAGTTATGATTTTTGGTGTTGTAGTATAATAGCCTTAAAAACAACAAGCATGGACAACGAAATGGAAAAAAATGTTGCCGGAGAATCCGTGGGCGATTTTTCGGAAAAAAGTGAAATAAAAAGCTCCCGCAAAAAGTTTTTCTCGCTGGTTCCGCTGATTCTTCTGATAATTCTCATCTCTTCGACTTTCGGGGCAGTTTTTGGTTTTTTAGCCTCCGGTCCCGGACAAAAAGTATTTTCCGAAATTTTTCCCAATTACGTGGCGGCTCCCGTGGAAAAGAGCGCGGATGTGATTAGGCAGCAGATTGTCGAAGAAGATTCGGCTGTTATTGACGTAGTGGAAAAAGCCACTCCGGCTGTCGTAAGCGTGGTGGTTAGTAAGGATGTTCCCAGGATGAGACAAATTGATCCGTTTGATCCTTTTGGCGGCTTGAGAGATTTTTTTGGTCAAGATGGGCAGAATAATCAGGGCGGATCCGTGGAAAAACAGCAAATTGGAGGGGGATCGGGCTTTTTTATTACCGCGGACGGAATGATAGTGACCAATCGCCACGTAGTGGAGGATGCAACTGCTGATTATACCGTTCTTACCAGCGATAATAAAGAACATCCGGCTAGCATTTTGGCCAGGGATCCAGTGAATGATATCGCGATCATTAAAATTGACGGAAGCGGATACACTACGTTGGATCTGGGAGACTCCGGAGCGCTCAAGACCGGGCAAACCGTTATCGCGATTGGGAATTCTTTGGGTGAATTTTCTAATACCGTAAGCAAGGGAATTATTTCCGGGCTGAAGCGGGACGTGACGGCGTCCGGCGGCGGAGGCCAGGCGGAAAGACTGACTAACATTATCCAAACAGATGCCGCTATCAACCCCGGAAATTCCGGCGGACCGCTTATCGACATCAACGGCCAGGTGATCGGAGTCAATGTGGCCGTGGCGCAAGGAGCGGAAAATATCGGGTTTGCTATTCCATCTTCCCAAATCAAAAGGATTGTGGAGCAGGTAAAAACTACCGGCAGGATTTCCTCTCCTTATATCGGAGTCCGGTATATCCCGGTTGACGGACAATTACAAAGAGAAAATAACCTCCCTTTCAATTACGGAGCTTTGGTTTTGAGAGGCGAAAGAATGATCGATTTCGCGGTGGTTCCCGGTTCTCCCGCGGACAAAGCCGGTGTCGTTGAGAATGACATCATTTTGGAAATTGACGGAATAAAAATTGACGAGGAAAACAGTTTGGCGGAAATAATCAACCGGCGCAATGTCGGGGACGAAATAAGCCTGAAAGTTTGGCATCGAGGAGAAACAAAAGATGTGAAAGTGAAACTGGAAGAACGGAAATAAATTTTTATGGATTTAAATAAGCTTACTACCAAATCCCAAGAAGCTCTGCGAAACGCTCAGGAGTTGGCGATAGGGAAAAACCAGCAACAGGTTGATGTTTTCCATTTGCTTTATTCGCTCATAACCCAAAAAGATTCCTTAGTTCCAGCGATTTTTCAAAAGATGGAGTTGGACGCGGAAAAAATAACCGAAGAAGTTATGGCAGAAGTGGAAAAATATCCCCAGACTCCCGCCGCTTCGCCGCGCCAGATATTTATCACGCCGGATTTGATAGTAACGCTGAATAACGCCGAGCAGGAAGCTAAAAAAATAGGGGATGAATTCATTTCCACCGAGCACTTGATGTTGGCGCTTTTATCTTCCAAGACAATGGTGAAAAACTTTTTAGAAAGCAGAGAAATAAATTATGACGATGTCTTGAAAATTATGGCTGGTATCAGGGGATCCCAGCGGGTGGATTCTCCCGATCCAGAGTCGAAATTCCAAGCTTTGGAAAAATATACCATCAACCTTACCGAAATGGCTCGCGATAAAAAACTTGATCCGGTTATCGGAAGGGATAATGAAATCAGGCGGGTAATGCAGGTTCTTTCGCGGCGAACCAAGAACAATCCCGTGCTTATCGGAGAGGCGGGGACGGGGAAAACCGCCGTTGTGGAAGGTTTGGCGCAAAGGATCGCCGACGGGGACGTGCCGGAAACCATCAAAGACAAGCTCCTGCTGACTCTTGATTTAGGTTCTCTTTTAGCCGGAACAAAATTTCGCGGAGAGTTTGAAGAAAGACTTAAGGCTATTATGAATGAGATTAAGAGGGGAGAGGGAAAATATATTCTTTTTATCGATGAATTACATACACTGGTGGGAGCGGGAGCGATTGAGGGGGCGCTTGACGCTTCCAATATGCTTAAACCAGCCCTGGCGCGCGGACAAATAAAAATGATCGGAGCGACCACTACTAAAGAATACCAAAAATATATCGAAAGGGACGCGGCGTTGGAGCGGCGGCTTCAGCCGATTGTGGTGGGCGAACCTTCAACAGAGGATACTGTCGCTATTCTGCGGGGACTCAAAGAAAAATACGAGGTTCATCATGGCGTCAAGATAACTGATGGCGCCATTCAGGAAGCGGTGAGTCTTTCCGACAGATATATTACGGACAGGTTTTTGCCGGACAAAGCGGTGGATTTGATTGATGAGGCGACCAGCGCCCTGCGGATGGAGATTGATTCAATGCCGGCGGAAATCGATGAAGTGGAGCGCAAGACGCGCCGGATGGAAATTGAAAAAAAAGCTTTGGAAAAGGAAAACAGCGCCGACGCGAAAAGAAGGATTCGGGAACTCAACAAGAAACTGGCGGAAATAAAAGAGGAGTCTCAAAAAACAATTCTGCAGTGGAAATCGGAAAAAGACCTTATCACTCACATTCGCCGGTATTCGGCGGAAATCGAAAAACTGAAATCAGAGGCGGAAATTTCCGAGCGAAAGATGGAACTTGATAAGGTGGCGGAGATACGTTATGGAAAGATTCCGGAATTAGAAAAAAAGATTGTTCAAGAAAAAAGAAAACTGGACAAGATTCAAAGCAAAAATCCCATTCTTAAGGAAGAAGTGACGGAAGAGGATATCGCCAAAGTAGTTTCCCGTTGGACGGACATCCCGGTTTCTCGGATGTTGGAAGACGAAGCGGCCAAGTTGGCTCGTATGGAGGAAGCGCTGGGAAAAAGAGTAGCGGGTCAAAAAGAAGCTATTACTTCCGTTTCTAACGCTATTCGGCGGTCGCGCGCCGGGCTTTCCCAGGAAAACCGGCCGATTGGGTCGTTCATCTTTTTGGGTCCGACCGGAGTAGGCAAGACTGAATTGGCTAAGACATTGGCGGAATTTCTTTTTAACGACGAAAAGTCGTTAATTCGGGTGGATATGAGCGAATATATGGAATCACACAGTGTTTCTAAGTTGATCGGCTCGCCGCCGGGGTATGTCGGATATGAAGAAGGCGGGCAGCTGACTCAATTGGTCCGGCGAAGACCGTATTCCGTTCTGCTTTTTGACGAAATTGAAAAAGCTCATCCTATGGTTTTTAATATAATGCTGCAAATTTTGGACGAGGGGCATCTGACTGACGCCAAAGGCCGGCGCGTGAACTTTAAAAATACGGTCATCATAATGACATCCAATGTCGGATCTGATATAATATATAAAAGTGGCTTGGGGTTTCGGGGCGGCGAAGAGGATGAAACGATGGGGGAAGAAAATATGCGCGAAAAAGTGCTGGCTTCTCTCAAAGAAAATTTCAAACCGGAATTTCTCAACCGGTTGGATGAAGTCATAATTTTCCATCCGATCACCAAGGCGGTTCTCAAGAAAATAGTCGATCTTCAAGTTAAGGAAATTCAACGCAGGTTGGATGAAAAAGATATCAAGATAGTTCTTACCATCCAGGCGCGGGAATATTTGAGCCGAAAAGGGTATGATCCGGCTTATGGCGCCCGTCCGTTGAAAAGAGTCATTCAAAGCGAAATTATGGACGGACTGGCGTTGGAGATAATCGAAGGAAAGATTAAAAAAGGAGACAAAGTCACGGTAGACGCGGAAAAAGACAAAATTATATTCAAATAAGAAGTGTTTTTAAAAATCCAACCATTATTGTATAGCCTTGTTTTTCTTGCCGGTCTCGAGCTTATTTTATTCGAGGAAGGTTTGGTGTTGGTTGTTTCTTCTTTTTTGTTTCTCATTTCCCTTTATGGAGGAAGAAAATTGGGAGGAAAATGGTTTTTTTCCATTCTTCCGGTTTTTTTCACGCTCTCTTCAGTCGCGCTTCTATATCTTGTGACTTTGAGGTATGAACAGCAAATTTTCGCGGCTATCGCTTCCCTCATGTATTATCTTTCTTTATATGGGGCGATGCGTTTGGGAAAATATGAAAACGACCAAACGGCTCGGGGGATGAATATGGCGGCTATGGCGGCTACGGTTTTTTTCGCTTATGCCGGCGCTTATGGACTGTACCTTAATTTTCTCGTTCCGCTATATTGGCTGATGCTGGCTTATCTCGCGGTTACTCTGCTGGTGAGTTACCAATATTTTTCTTTGATTAAAAAAGAAACTAGGACTGTTTGGACTTACAGCTTCATCTTGGCTCTCATTATGGCGGAACTTATTTGGACGATGAATTTTTGGCCGTTCGGATATTTGACGACCGGAGTAATCGCCCTTATACTGTACTATGTTCTTTGGGATATCGTTCAAAGCCATTTTTTAAACGCTTTGAGCCGAAAAAGAGCCATTAGTAACGTATTCTTGTTTTCGTTCCTGATTATTTTGATTTTAGTTACTTCCAAGTGGATACCGGTGATATAAGAGTTTATTATGTTTAAAAAAATTGCCATAATTTTAGCCATTGTTATAATTAGCGGGCTGAGCGGTATTGCCGCGGATCGCTATCTTTTTCCGTATTTGATTTCAACGCGGGTTTTTTCCAAGTATGATTTTTTGAAAAAATCAGCCGAAAACGTGACGGTTATCAATAAGACTGAGCAGATCTATGTTAAGGAAGAGACCTCCGCGGAAAAGGTGGCTGGCAGCGGAGCTTCATCAGTGGTCAATATAATCTCCTATTTGTCTCCGGAGGCATCTCCCGGCGCGAAGCCGGGCTATAAAAATGGCACCGGAATAATAGCCACTAGCGACGGCTTGATTATGACTTACGCTTCCGCTTTAAATATCAATCCGGCCGTTCCCTATAAATATAAAGTTATGGCATCGGATGGGAATGTTTACGACGCGGAAATTTTTGGAACGGATTCTTGGAGCGGTTTGGTTTTCCTTAAAATCAATGCCAGTAATTTGCCGGTGGTGTCTTTTGGCAATTCGGACGACGCCAGATCCGGAGAAAAAGTGGTGGCCATCGGAAACAGCCTGGAAAACTACGGAAATCGCTATTTTTCAGGATTATTAAGCGGTTTTAACGCCACTTTCAATCTGGGTGGAAAAACTTTGTCCGTGCCGGAAAAGATGGAGGGAGTTTTTGAAACTGATTTCGATCTCGGAGGGGCTTTTGTCGGCGGACCGGTACTGGATTATTCAGGGCGGATGATCGGCGTGGTCGGATCGGTGGAGAAAAACGGACAAATAGTCTATTTTGAAATTCCGTCCAATAAAGTGAAAAATGTTTTGGAAAAAGCGTTGCGAAAAGAGCTGGATCAAAATCCGATATTGGGGGCTTACTATGTGCCTCTCACGAAAACTTACGCCCTTGCCAATGGAATTTCCCGCGAAACGGGGGCGTTGATTTTTTCTCCTTCCGGGCAAAACGGCCTGGCGGTCATCGCCGGAAGCCCGGCGCAAAAAGCCGGACTCCGTCTGGCTGACATCATAACAGCCATAAACGGCGAGGAGATAACCCTCAAAAATAATCTGGCGGAGATTTTGTACAAACATAAGAAAGGCGAAGAAATCGAATTGGCAGTTACGCGGGAAGGAAACGAAATGGCGGTAAAGGTTGTTTTATAAGCTGAATTGAACTGATTTTTCAGGCTTTATCTGAGCCACAAAACCCTCCAATGGGGGCTTTTTTATTTGACAAAACTCAAATTTTATGCTTAACTGAAAAGTTAAAAACGACCGGAATAACGTCTGGTTATATTCAGGACTTACGCGTTTGCCTTGAATTCTGAATCAGTACCGTTTGCCATTAAGTCAACTCCAGCATATTCATTAGGATTTCAGCCTATAATTCAGTGACTTGTCCATAATTCTGCGGCAAACGCGTAAGTCCTCATATAAATTTCAAATAACAATAATTTTATGCAAGAAGGAGAAATAAGGTTCATCAATGAGACCGTCGCCAAAACATGGTCGTGGCCGCTTTCAAATTGGAAAATCGGAATCGATTGGCGGAGCATTTTCTATAAATCAGCTATTATCGCCGCTAGTGGATTTTTCTTATTTTCCATAATACTTCTCAAATCCAAAACCACTGCTGAATTTTATAGCGAACCGGTTTTCTTTTCCTATGCCATTTTCGTAACCGCCTTTTTGATATCGCGGATTTTTTCAGCGATGCTTTACGAAAGTTCCATGGCCAGCCTTATGCAAGACACTGATTCCGCCAGGAGCTTTTATTTGGAAAATTACGAGCCGAAAGTGGCTTTTGTCATTCCATGTTTCAATGAAGAAAAAGACATTGCCGATTCGATTATAAATTGCTATAAAATAAATTACCCCCAAGACAAATTGGAAGTGATGGCGGTCAATGACGGAAGCGCCGACAAGACTTTGTCGGTTTTGAAAGAATTGCAAAAAGTTTATCCGACGCTCAAGATAATCGACTGGCCCAATCAGGGCAAGCGCTGGGCGATGGCGGCCGGCTTTGAAACATCGACGGCGGACATAATTATCCAGCTTGATTCCGATTCCTCGGTTGATCCGGCGACTTTTCGGGAATGGATCGACCCTTTTCAAAATCCGCGCGTGGCGGCGGTTTGCGCTCATGGCGTTCCGAAAAATGCCGACAAAAACATTATCACTCGGATGCAAACCGCTTACTATTTTATGTCCTTCCGGATTTTGAAAGCGGCTGAATCGACTTTTAACACGGTTTTCTGCCTTTCCGGATGCGGGGCGGCTTATCGCCGGACGGCGGTTATGCCGGTGCTTTACCATTGGCTTTCGGAAAGTTTTCTAGGACGCCCTACTACTTACGGCGACGACCGGGCGCTGACCAGCTGGCTTTTAAAAAGAGGGGAATCTATAATATACAACAACAAGGCTATAACTTATACCGTCGTTCCGGAAAACTGGAAACAGTTTATGAAGCAACAGCTTCGCTGGAAAAAATCCTGGATAATAAACGCCATCATTACCAGCCGGTTTATCTGGAAAGTCCAGCCGTTTGTTTCTTTTTTCTATTATTTTCCGCTGGTGCTGATCTCTTTCCTCACCCCATTTATGACTTTTCACGCGCTTATCTATACGCCGTTGACTAAAGGAGTTTTGCCGTTTTTCCATATCGCGGGCGTAATTTTGGTTACGGCGCTGCTGGTGATTTATTATCGTTTTCTTGATAAGAATAATAAATATTGGCCGTATCTTTTTCTCTGGTCTCTTTTGAATTTGTTTTTTATGTCGTTTATTCTTATCTGGGCGGCTTTCAAAATTCAAGACAGAGGATGGGGGACACGGTAAATTGCTATATCAACTATTATGCATAATTTTAATCTGAAAATGATAAAGATGATCCTGGTTATTCTGGTGTCGTCGGCCGTGGTGAATATGGTTGGCGGGATTTCTATCTTGAAAAACAACGATTATTATTTCCGCCCAAGCTATTTCGTGATGCAGTGGGACTATTGGAAGAACAGGGCGGCTTACGCCAAATACGCGGGCGGAAGCGTTTTTAACTTGTTTTCTTCAAAAAAAGAAGTTTCTCCGCTAATTTCCAGCGGCGATCAAGAGGCTGTTTCGATTCCTGTTTTGCTTTATCACGGCGTTATAAAAGATTCTGCTTGGCAGCCTGACGAAGTCAATATTCGGATGGAAGATTTTCGCGCGCATATGTTCGCTTTGAAAAAAGCCGGCTGGCAAACAATCAGTCTGGAGGACTATTCGGATTTCATCCAAGGAAAAATCAGTTTGCCGGAAAAATCTTTCCTGCTTACTTTTGACGACGGGCGGACCGACAGCTATTATCCAGTCGATCCGGTTCTTCGGACGCTGGACTATTCGGCCGTGATGTTTGTGATAACCAGCCGGTCGATTTCCGAAGAAAAAGGAATGGGACATTTCCATCTTTCCCAAGACGAGCTGGAGCATATGCTCGCTTCCGGCCGCTGGGAAATGGGTTCCCACACTTATGACGGGCATGGCTTTGTGCCGACTGGCGCCGACGGCGCTGAGGGGCATTTCTTGAGCAGCAGGACGTGGCTGGCGGCCGAAAACAGACTGGAGACGGAAGAAGAATATAAAACCAGGATCAATCAAGATATACTGGCTTCAAAAAATGACTTGGAGAAAAAACTGGGAATAAAAGCGGTGAGCTTCGCGTATCCTTTCGGCGATTTCGGAGAAACCGTGGAAAACTTTCCGGAAAGCCGCGGTTCGGTGATTGACGAGGCGCATAAAGTTTTTGATCTGTCCTTTTGTCAGACGGCCAGCGGAGATTTCCCGGCCAATTACCGGGAGAAATCTTTTTTGGCTAAAAGAGTTAACACCAATTCGTTTTTGAGCGCCGAAAATTTACTCCACATTTTTGAAAGCAACAAAGACAAGCCGGCTCTTTATGAAGACTATTTTTCAAAAAACTCCGGCTGGATAAGCGGCTGGGGGGCGTTTAAAATGGAAAACGGCGCTATGACTATCGGGAATTCTCCCAACGACGAAAGCGGTCTGGCTTTTCTCAACGGGTCGTATCTTTGGAAAGATTATTCCGTTTTTGCCAAAATGAAACTGGTTGGAAACGGAAAAGCTTCTTTGGCGGCGCGCTACCATGACGGCAACAACTATATGTCCTGCGATTATTCCAATAGCAGTGTTTCTTTGACGGAAAAAATAAACAAGCTCTTGGTTTCAGAAAATGTCGTATTGACGGACACGAGGCTTTCCGGCGGACGAGAAGCCCAAGTTGGAGTGGAGATTTCTGGCGAAAAAATCAGTTGCCTTTTGGACGGCAAAGCGGTGGTTTCCGGGACAGTCAACGAAAATTTGTCCAAAGGCGGAATTAGTTTCAAGATTTGGAATCCGGTTGAAAGAGACAATGCCGTGGTTGTCAGCCAGTTGAAAGTCGCGCCGATCGGGGAAGGGGAATGAATTATTTTATTACCCCCTCGCCCGTAATCGGGAGAGGGTTGGGGAGAGGGCACATTTAAGAACGTTGCCCCGAGCCCTCTCTGTCCCGACGAGTACATCGGGACATCTCTCCCGAGTACGGGAGAGAAGGATAATGAGGCTTTATTATTTTATGTTTCAATACGAAAAATACAAAAAATTTATAATTCCCCTGGCCGTTATTGCCTTGGCCGTGGCAATTATTTTAACTAACCGATTCTTTTTTTCGCCCAAAAAAGAGCTGGCGTCTTTTGATTTTTCCGATTCGGGAAATGAAAAAAGTTTTGTTATTGAGGAAGCCAACCCGATGAAAAACAGCAAAAATCCCGATTGGTGGCTCAACTCCGGCGGGAAAATGTTTGTCGAAAAAGATTATTTTTCCACCAATTTGGGCGAGATGGATAAAGACGACAAGTGGCGGCAGCTTTACAAAGAAAACAATTCTCGCGACAGCGACAAAGGGTATTATCCGCAAAATGTTTTCCGTTTGGTAACCAGGAGTCAGTGGCAAAACCTGGCGCAACAGGTGTATTTCAACATAGAAAGAATAAATCTAAGCGAGAGCGAATACCGCAA
>Ga0156399_108_pt1 | contig 17385 bp, 14 predicted proteins | sample RifOxyA3_FD_108043 | JGI IMG/M metagenome (GOLD analysis project Ga0156399, IMG submission 108043) | Candidatus Moranbacteria bacterium RIFOXYA12_FULL_44_15 | reverse complement strand
TTCAAAACGATCAATAAATCCAGATCGCTTTTTTTGTCGGCGTTTTTCATCGCCACCGTCCCCGTCACGGCAATCATCCGGACAAAAGGAACCAGGCGCAGCCATTTGGCGATTTTCAATATTTTTTTGAATTTCTTTTCCGAAATTTTGTTCCGTTCCAATCTCTGCTCAACCAAATCTTTTCGCCCTTTCAGAAAATAGTATCCCTGGTATTCTTCTGTATACTTTTTCACTTCCTCACCCTCCAACTCTTTTACAACATCCACCAACGAAACCTCCGATTCCGCGTTACGCGACAACAGATACCGCCAAATTTCAAAAGAAGTAAGGGGATAATCGAGAAGATCGTAGTAAATGAGAGTAGAGAGAATATTTCTAGACAGAACCCTTTCCATATAACTAAGCCACTTTAAATTTTTAATGAATTTTTAATGTCTGAATTTTTAATTTAGAATTTAGTCATTTGGTAATTCATTAAAAATTAAAAATTTCAAATTGAAAATTTATACAGGTATTTTCCCGTCCAACTTCTCTTGCATTTTTTCAGTCCTTCGGGCGGACCGGCGTAAACGATTTCCCCTCCTCCGTTTCCCCCTTCCGGGCCAAGATCGATTATCCAATCGGAAGCGCGGATAACATCCGGGTTATGCTCCACCGCCAAGATGGTATTGCCTTTGTCCGCCAGCGCGTTCAAAACGTGGAGAAGTTTTTTGGTGTCTTCAAAGTGCAAACCGATTGTCGGCTCATCCAAAATATATAAAGTTTTTCCGGTGGAACGCCGAGCCAGTTCCGTCGCCAGTTTGATCCTTTGCGCTTCCCCGCCGGAAAGGCTGGTGGCGCTTTGCCCGAGTTTGAGATATCCCAAGCCCACATCTTCCAACGTTTTCAATTTTTCCACGATGAGTGGCGACCGGTGGAAAAACTTAAGTGCGTAGGAAACGCTCATGTCCAAAACGGCCGCGATATTCACTCCCTGATATTCGATGCTCAAAGTTTTTTGGTTATACCGGGATCCGCCGCAAGTTTCGCATTTGACATACATATCCGGCAAAAGATGCATTTCGATTTTTTTGATGCCGTCGCCCTGGCAATCTTCGCAGCGTCCGCCGCGAACGTTGAAACTGAACCGGCTGGCGGGAAAACCCATTTTGACGGCTTCCTCTGTTTCGGCAAAAAGTTCGCGAATCAAAGAGAAAACCCCCGTGTAGGTAGCGGCGTTGGAACGGGGCGTGCGTCCGATAGGCGCCTGATTGATGCTGATCACTTTATCGATGTGAGAAAGTCCTTTGATTTTTTTATGTTTCCCCGGCATATCCTTGGCCCGGAAAAAATGTTTAGCAAGCGCCTTGGCTAAAATATCCGCCATCAAAGTCGATTTCCCCGAACCGGAAACGCCGGTGATGGTTACGAACTTTTCTAGAGGAATTTTCACGTCAATATTTTTGAGATTGTGTTCGCTGGCGCCGATAATTTCCAAAAAATTTCCTCCGCGGCGGCTTTTTCTTTTTTCCGCCACTTTCTTTTTTCCTGAAAGATAGAGGGCGGTCTCGGTTTTGGCTTGCAAAAGTTTTTTCATATCGCCCTCGAAAATCACTTCCCCGCCGAATTCCCCCGCTCCCGGTCCCATATCGATCACCCAATCGGCTTTTTCCATAATATCTTTATCGTGTTCGACCACGATAAGCGAGTTGCCCAGATCTTTGAGCGTATTTAAGGTAAAAATGAGTTTTTCCGTGTCGCGGCTGTGAAGCCCGATGGATGGTTCGTCCAGCACGTAGATAATGCCGGAAAGCTCCGCGCCGATCTGGGTTGAAAGCCGGATCCGCTGCCCTTCCCCACCGGAAAGCGAACCGGCTGAACGGAAAACAGCCAAATATTCCAAGCCCACGTTTTTAAGCGCTTCCGCTTTGAAAATCATCTCTTTCGCCAGTGGCGCGATAATCTCTTTCTTGGACCGGCTTTCCTCCCGATCCTTCAAACCGGACAAAAAGCTGATGAATTCCGCCATATCCATTCGAGCGACATCGTCAATGGATTTTTCGCCGACCAAGACAGACAAATATTGGGACTTGAGTCTCTTGCCCCGGCAGACCGGACAAGTTTTTTCAATCATATACTTTTCAATATCACTCTTGGTAAGGCTGGAAGAAATTTCTTCGTATTTTTTCTTGATGCCGGGAATCACCCCTTCAAATTCCGGACAGCCGTAAAAAATCACGTTCAACTGCTCGCGAGTGAGCTTTTCCAAGGGCGCGTCAATGGAAAACTTATATTTTCCGCCCAGCGACCGGAGAAGATTGAGGATATTTTCCTGGCCGGATTTGTTCCAAGCCAAAATCGCCCCCTCAGAAAGAGAAAGTTTTTTGTTAGGCGCCACCAAGTCTTCATCGACTTCTTTGACGTTTCCCAATCCCGAACAATGGGCGCAAGCGCCTTCGGGACTATTGAAAGAAAAATGTTTGGGAGTAATTTCTGAAATCTTGAAGTAACATTCCGGGCAGACAAAGTCCCGGTTGTAAAAACGTTCTTCCGTGGAATCGACGGCGATGACGATAAAGCCTTTACCCAGCTTGAAAGCGGTTTCAACGGAATCCGAAATTCTTTCCCGGTCGGGACTTTTGGTTTTCAAAATAATCCGGTCAACTACGATGCCGATTTCCCCCAAGTCTCCCTCTTTCACCATGACAGCCGCTTCTTCCAGCATCATTATTTTTCCGCCCGCCCTCACCCGGACAAAACCCAAATTTTCAACACTCTTTAAAATTTCTTCAATATCCTTTCCTTTTTCCAAAATTCTGGCCGCGATAACGATATGCGTTTTGTCCGGAAGCTCCATAATTTCTTCCAAGATTTCTTTCCGGCTTTTGCGAGACATCGCCAAACCGCAATTCGGGCAATGCGGGATTCCAACCTTGGCGTAAAGCACGCGCAGATAGTCGTATATTTCCGTGAGAGTCCCGACGGTGGAACGCGGACTGCGTGAAACGCTTTTCTGGTCGATAGCGATGGTCGGGCTGAGATTTTCAATCTTGTCCACGTCCGGCTTGCCGGAAATTTCCAAAAATTGCCGGGTATAACTCGACATTCCTTCCAGATAGCGGCGGTTACCTTCGGCGTAAACCACGTCGAAAGCCAAAGAAGATTTTCCCGAGCCGGAAAGCCCGGTGATGACCACCAGCTTGTTTTTGGGAATGGCGACGTTGATGTTTTTCAGGTTATTCACCCGCGCGCCTTTCACAATAATCTTATCGTTGTCTTTTGGATCAAGCTTTGGCATTTTACTTTTTGCGTAAGGTGGGTTAACTAAGTAAGAATTATACGGCACTTTCCATCCGCTGTCAAAAACATTTGAACTCCTACAAAAATACAAAATTTTACAAAATTACAAAAGTACGAAAGTCAGGTTTTTTGTACTTTTGTATTTTTGTATGTCTTTTGTAATTTCGTAGGATTTGGCTTGACTTTTCCGCCATTTTATGCTAGTATTTTAGGTTACTGGATGTACCAGTAACAAGGCTTTGAAACTATGACTGGAGCCTTGAAAAGGGCTCTTTGACAGCTAAATATTCATACAAAGAAAGGATACGAAGATGGCTGAAAATCAGCAAGACAATGACGATGGAAAGAAAAAAGACAAGAAGGGCTTTTGGGCGAAGATTATATATGAAAATGCCCAAAACATAGGAATTGCAATAGCCGTGGCAATAGGTCTGCTGAAAGACCGACCTGAGGCACAGACTATCGGGGCTGGAGATAAAGAATTCGATAAGCAAAAATTATCAAATCTACTCCCTGACGAATTCACTCTACAAGACGAGATTGAGTTTGGAGGAGTGGTGGATAGTCACCCGGATCAAAGTCTCAAAGCGGTAGAGAGAGTTTTTCGCGAAACCTTTAAAAAGAGAGGGTACAGGGAAGGCAGATACCGCGAAATCCTGATAGGTTATAATCGGGATTTCATAAACAAGGTCAATAATCCTCCGCCGGAAGACAAGTCGAAGGGCAGAATCCAATACGCTCAAATGACTGTGGAAAACTCTGCGCTAAAATTCTTCGATCAGTTGCTTGAAGAGTATAACGCTGGCGGGGCGCCAGAAGAAATTTACTTACGTCAAGAAAGATGGGCGAAAAGTAGAGATCTTCTAACAGAATCTGGAGTGATAAGGACAACTGTTCAGACGGTTCATAATCATCCCGTAGCAACAGTAGCTTCACTTCCACCCCTGGCTATCGTGTTAGTATGCTCAGTAATCCTGCTGATTTTATTGACCATTTTCGGACTACCCTCGATTTGGGTAAAACTTTATCAATTTTACTCACACCTTTTATAAGGAGAAAACAATGATTAACTGGCTAAGGAACAGTTGGAAAACGATAGCGGCTGTCATTATCATTCTTATTTTGGCGTTGACTATGCCGCCACTGGTGGTTAAACTCGTTAATAATATGTTCTCAACCGCGGTTTCAGGCTTAAACCTTGGAGCTTCGTCAGTTCTTATCTTTTGCGGATTTTTGTTGCTATTTTTCGTCCTTCGGGCGCTTCCCGCCAAGAAAGACGACGAACCGACAATTCCGGAAGCTGAAAGCACGGCAAGCGCGCGCGGAACAACAAGTATCATACTCGCCAGCGCCGCGGTTTTACTTATCCTTTCGGGAACGATGATGGCCGCCGGGTTTTTTAGTTGGCTTGTTGAGTGGTTAACAAATCACGTTTATCTCTGGATGATAGCCAGCTTAGCCGTTGCCGCTATGGGAATTTGGGGATCCAAATACGTGGAAGGTCGAACGCGCTACTTTTTAAGTTCCGTTTCCGGCCTGATAATCCTCTACTGCATGTTCATGTTCTACAGAGATCACCCAGTCGGAGATATGGGTTTTGTCGAAAGGATATTCTTTCCTGATGACACGGCCAAATCGATAGCACTGGTTTCTCTGGCGATTTTTCTTTTTGCGACGTGGAAACGGACAAAGACTTTCTATGCGATTTCGTTTCTTGTTTTCTTGTCTTTTCTGGGGAACGCTACGGTCAATCATATTTTTGACCGCTACCCCGCACAGCTAAAGCCGTCCGCCTATCTTTCTCCCACCTCTGGTGGCGGACTTCCTGAAGCTGTCGGTCTTCGCTGGGACAACTTCGTCGACGGCATTAAGCTCGGCGGAGAGAAAGAGAAAAAGCAGTTGGAAGAGGAAAGAAAAAAACTTTCCGATCCCAACTATCAACCCCCCGCGTCCGGAGGAAGTTCGGTGGGCGGAGGTGGAAGTAGCATCACCCTCGCCTTTGACAAAAAAAGCCCCGGCTTCAAAGCTTTGAACTTGAAGCGGGGGAAATACCGGATTGATCCTCCCGCGAAGGTTTCGCGGAAGGAGTCGGGCTGGGAATGGGTATCCGGCGTTTCCCGCGTTAGCGTGGGAGAAGCCGAGGAAAGAATTGAATTTTGGAGGGAATTCGGGGATATCACTATTACTCCCGAATAGAAAAAAGGCGGGCCTCGTCTCCACGAGAGTCCCGCCTTTTATCATTCCCCCATTCTCTAAAACAAAGTATTTTCCGCTCGAAGAGCCGCGTCAATGGCTGTAATGATGATGAGTCCGGAGAGCACCACGACAATACCGATGACCGCCCAAGTCATATTTTTTTTGGCGGTATCGATGATTTCCTCGTTGCCTGTTGAAAGCATATACTGCGCGCCCGAAACGGAAAAAGCGATCAGCGCCAGCATCCCAACGATTCCCAAAAGCCATTTCAAAAAGTTCATCAAAATTTCTTTTATCCCGCCTTCCGGACTGGCCAGTCCCGTGTCCGGGATTTGCACTCCCGGAAGATCCTGCGCCAAAACCTGACCGGAAAAAGAAAAAACCAGCGCCAGAAAAACTATCGCGAAAATTATTTTTGTTTTTATCATTTTTTCTATTACAGGACTTACGCGTTTGCCGCAGAATTATGGACAGGTCACTGAATTATAGGTTGAAATCTTTACTAATATACTGGGATTAGCTTAATGGCAAATGGTACTGATTCAGAATTCAAGGCAAACGCGTAAGTCCTGTATTATTAAAATTTCACTCCTCCGCCGGCGCGAAGCATCAAGTCAACCGCCTGGATGACCACTACTCCGCAAATGCCCACAATCACGCCAATTATGGAATACATCATCGCTGTCTTAGCGCGCGTGATCTGCTTTTCGTCCCCGGCCGCCGTCAAATACATAATTCCTGAAATGGCAAAACCGATCACTCCGACCATTCCCAAAACCGCCAAAAGCCATTTCAATATTCTTGTAACGATATTGAATATCGACGCGTCGGGAAGATTGAAAGATCTCACACTGTCCACGTTCCATCCGCCGGACCCGCTTTCAGTGGAGTTAGAGCAACCGTCAATGCACGCTTGGTAGGCATCCGGATCAGGCGTTCCCTCGCAATCACTGCAAGGATAAGCCAGCGCCGTCTGCGTAAAAAGCATCCCCGCCAAAAAAATCCCCGCGACTAAACTTTTTTTGTTCATCGTTTTATTTTTGTTAAATATTATAATGTGTCATCCCGAGCGAAGTTTTGATGTAATCATCAAAACGCAGTCGAGCCTGCCTGTCCGGTAGGCAGGGGATCTGGCAACGACAATCGAAAAATTTGCGATTTATAGTATGCTCCGACGTAATCGCCGTCAGATTCCTCGACTTCGTCCGAGTACGGACTTCGCTCGGAATGACACGATAGAAAAAGCCTACTAAGCGTTCCACAACTTTATTATACCACAAAAAAACAAAAACAGCCTGTGCATAACACAAGCTGTTTCTGTTATTCGAAAAAATATATTTTCTAGAATCTGTCGTCCGCGCCTCCTCCAAGGAGATTATTAGCAAAGTTGAGCGCCACCAGTCCGACAATCGCCACAATCACTCCGATGATGGAATACATCATCGCGTTTTTGGCCTGACCAATCCTTGTTTCATCTCCAGCCGCCGTGAGATACAGTATTCCAGCGATAGCAAACCCGATGACACCGATAATACCCACTAGCGCCAAAAGCCAAAACATTATGCTTTCAATTATGCCGAAAACCGTGCTGACCGGAAGATTCGTAGGTCCTCCTTCATCCACGTCCGGATTGAACTGGGCGCGCACCAGCGCCGGAACCGTCAAAGTCATCACCGAAACCGCCGAAGAAAAAGCCCTGATTTTATTTTTCATCATATTCATAACACACCTCCTGTCTAATTTTATGTTTATTTTTTAATTCCTATCCCATTTACGAACTACGAAATTAACGAAATACGAAACACTAGTCCAGATTGACCACTCTTTAACACCAAATCCTTCTTCACTTTCGTACTTTCGTATTTCGTATTCATTTCGTAGTTCGTAACCTATTGACTTACTCCCAAAAGGCTCGCTACTTGTTTCACGATCACCAACGCCGCCAGAGCCACCGTGATTCCGATTATGGCGTAAGTGATGATTTGTTTTCCGCTGTCGATTTTTTTCTCATCGCCATAAGCCGTCAGATACATTCCTCCGCCGATGACCAACGCTATTATACCAAGAATTCCCACAATCGACAAGAGCAAATTCAAAACCTTCATCGCAATCTCCTTTATGGTCAGCGCGCCGCTCACCCAAGCGTCAGCATTCCCTCCAGTTGAACCGCCACCCAGAAGACTTTGGATCTCCTTCAAGAATGTCGGCGCGGCCAAAGCGATAGCGAGACCGATCACCGCCGCCGTCCAAGTGGCTTTGGCGCGCGTGATTTGTTTTTCATTGCCGCCCGACGTCATATACATTATTCCGCCGATAACGATAAACACAATGGCGATGATAGCGATAATGCCCATCAGATTCGCCAGCACCGCGCTCAAAAATTCCGCCACCGTCGTAAACCCGATCGGATTGTCAAAGGCGGTTGTAGTCGCTCCAACGCCACCTCCTCCTCCGCCGCAAGTCTGCAAAGAAGAACATTCTCCGTCGACTACCTTTCCCGTACATCCGGAAATCTCCGTTGAACAATTATTTGAACCATACTTTTGCGGATCATCGGATTTTACGCAACATTTTTTTACACTGCTTGCGCACTGAGATATGCTACTGCAGTCTCCGGGCATCGGCGTCTTGGCAGCGCGTCTGCAATCTTCCTCTGAAATACTGGCAGGGATAGCATTACACCCACTTGAACTGACACAACAATCGGCATAGGCTTTTGAAGTTCCAAATATTGCAGTGCTTAGCAGAAAGATCAGGACTAATAACAAATTTTTATTTTTATTTTTCATCATTTTTATTTCAAAATTATTTTTATTTCAACCCCCAACACGCTTGAGGACATCCGATGTCCTGTTATGTCAGAATATTTTGTTTATTAAATTCTCCAAATATTCTAGACATAGCTAAACTTTTTTAAATGTAATATTGGACATCGGATGTCCAAATGCCATATCGTTCCACGTTCCACGTTTCCTCTCCTATCTCCCCGTCAAGGCATTCACCCGAGTAGCGGCGGTGTGGATGGCGTCGGACGCTTTAGCTTCGCCGCGGTTGACAGAATCGATCATACCGGCAAAAATTTGTTCGATGCCTTCCGGATCCGCCTGCCGCCAGCTTTTGGCGATCAAATTATCCACCGCGAACACCCCGATCATCGGATCGGTTTTTTGTTTTTCAATGATATCCCGCCGGCCGGAAGGCTGATGGTTATTTTGGGCGTAAAAAAGACCGGGATCAAAATTCGGATCCTCCGTTTGCGCTATTTGTCCGAAAGACGAAATATAACTCGCCTCGCCCTCCGGACGCGTCGCCAGATATTTTATCAACTTCCAAGCTTCCGCCACCCGAACCTTATCGTCAACTGTCGAAGCTTTGTTTTTTGCCACCGCCAACGCCCAATAGTTGGCATAATTGGCTTTCACTCCGCTTTCAAATTGCGGCACCGAGGCAATGGCAAAATTAAGTTTAGGCGCTTTGCTCTTGACTGTCTCGATGTTCCAAGGATAACTAAACATCATCGCCACCGTGCTTTCCGCGAAAGCATCCAGCGAATAATGCAAATTAGAATTCCAGGTATAGCTGGGCGAACCGGTTTTGGCAAATTGCGTATAGAAATTGAGAGCGTTTTCTCCGGACGAAACGTAGCTGGAGCCGACCGACAATGCCCGATCAAACGCCGCCCGGTCGCCCTCGAACATCTTCGTTCCGTTTTGCAACATCAGTAAGTTAAAAATATCGGTCGAGCGGTTGATGTTATAGGCGGTGCCGATAGCCGCGCCGGATTGTTTGATGGCGTTGAACTCGTCAAATTTGGTCAGTTTCTCCGTGTCCTCGACAAACTCGTCCCAGGTTTTGGGGGGTGAAGTTATCCCCGCCTCGTTGAAAAGGTCTTTGTTATAGTAAAGTCCCAGACAATTGACGGACATCGGCGCCGCCCAAATTTGCCCATTAACCAAAAAATCGTCCGCTACCACGTCCACGAAATCATTGCGGAATTTCTGCTCGGTCAGAATTTCTCCAGGCGCTGGCACTGTTTTATCGGAAAAACCCGATAGCCAGGTATTGTGGAGCAAAAATATGTCCGGTCCCTGTCCGCTGGCCATGGCTTCAATCAATTCTTTTTTGTACGTGTCATAAGTGATTTTTTTGTATTCGATTTTTTCGACATTGGGATTGGTTTTTTTATAAACTTCAAAAATTTTGTTCAGTGTCTCGCGATCATCCAACACGCCCCAAACCTCCAAATTCAAACTGTACTGTTTGGGATTTTGCGGCTTGCAACCGCAACCGGACAAAAGCGCCACACTGGCGATTATGAAAAATCCGGATAATATTTTTATTTTTACATTCATTGTTTAGTTTCTTGCTTTTATATTTTAATTTTACAATAAAACCCAAAAACAAACAACCCAAGAGACTTGACACGTTTGAGTTTTGTGCGTTTGCTCTTGGACATCCGATGTCTCGCGACCATAACGACCGAAAGACATCGGATGTCCGCAAACGCGCAAAGCTCAAGCCTATTCACTACTCGACCGCGCAATTCATCACCGCGCCATTTTCGTATGACAAAACCGCTTCGCGCGCCATACTTTCATTTTTCATAAAACTCTTTTCAATAAAACAAAGCTGTTTGCTTTTTAGATAATCTTTCGGCATAACTTCCATCCGCCTTTTCCCCAAATTTTCAATTTTGGATCCCATTGGCAGATAAAAAGCGCCCACGCAATGGAAAGAATATTGGTCGGGCTTCATAACGGCGTACAACTCCACCGGCTGATTTTGAGAAATTTTTGCGATGTCGCTCCCCAGTTTTTTTATAAATTCATTGCGGTAAGGATTAAACGGAATAAGCGTATTCATACTGATTAAGATAAAAAAGGAAAGGGCTAAAATATACTTTTTTTTCTTTCGGAAAAACCAAAAGAAAATCGCAACTCCCAGAAATCCCAAAAACATCATCGCCAATAGCGCCCCGTCGCTAAAATTGAAATAGCGAATCAAAATTTTCGGCAAAAGAGGATGGGCTTCGCCAAATTCGGAAGCACGCAGACGAAAAGACGGCAAAAAGTTAAGCAAAGACAAGAAACTCAAAACCGCCAACGCTCTTACATTCTTTATTCTAAACGCGTAATCCAAAAAACCGCCGGCAAAAACCGCCAGCGGAAAATACGCCAGCACCATATAGTTAGGCAGCTTTGTCCAGGCGAAAAAGAAGGGCAGGAAAACAGCCAAAAACCAGATCAATAAAAACAACTGTCGTTTTTTTTGTTTTTTTATCCACAAAAAAATATCCGGCTGTCTGCTGAGTTTAAAAGAATAAGCGGCAAATGTCCCCGCTAAAGCGAAAAGAAAAACTCCGGCCCAAATCCCGCTTCGTTCAAAAAACAATTTGAAATACGCCCACCGGCTGTTTCCTTCCCAGGGATACGGTAAGATGGGCGAAAAAAATCTTTCCAAAATATGAAACCCTAAATAATCCTGCCAAAAAGCGCCGCCGAATCGAACTGTCATATAGATATGCCAAGGGGCGCAAACGGCAAAAAACACGGCTAATCCATAAACAAAAAACTTATTTTTAAGGATTTCATGTTTTCGGAAAATTATTACCGCCGCCACGAGCATTAAGAAGGGCAAAAGACCGGCGGCGCTTTTCACCATCACCGTCATCCCGGCGGAAAATCCAAAGACCAGCCACCATTTTTCGTTGCCGTCGAAAATTTTCCATAAAGCCAAAATGCCCAAAGCCAGAAACATTCCCGCCGGAATATCCAACATATTCACCCGGGAATACAAAAAAATAATGGGACTGGTCAAAAAAACAAAACCGGCAAGAAATCCGGCCAATTTGCTCCCAAAAAATTCTTTCCCCAAAAAACATAAAACCGCCGCTGACAAGATGGAGAATATTCCCGGAAAGATGTGAGCGGTTGTTTCGGAAATCCCCCCCAAGCGAAATGCCAACGCGGTCAGCCAGATCATCAGGGGAGGTTTTTCAAACCACAACATTCCTTTCCAATGCAGTGCCAGATATGAATTATCCGCGAGACTTTCTTTGGCAATCTGGCTGTACGTCGCCTCGTCCCCCATAAAGCTGCCGGAACTTTTGTAAAAAATAATAAAAAGCCCGTATAAAACGAGCGCCATCCAATAAAAATTGTTCCGAATAAAAAAAATAAATATCTCTGTCATTTGATAAATTCCAGCCCCCAGTGAAAATTGCTGATTTCCAATTCCCGGATAACCGACAATGAATTTTTCCTGGCAATCTCCGCTATTTCATTTTGGGAAACTTTTTTTGCCGCTTCCGGTCCGAAGGCGGCTTCCGCGTCGCTCCATTCCACAATCAACGCTCTCCCTCCGCCCTTGAGCACTCTTTTGGCTTCGGCCACTATGGCGGATTTGTCGTCATTCATAAAGAGCATATTGACCAGGATTACCCAGTCGCAACTGGCGGTTTCCAGTCCCGAACCGTTCTTTTTTTCCAGGTTAACTCTTTTGGTAATGATATTGGTCAACCCCATAATCTTAGCCTGGCTTTCCACCGATTCCAGTTTTTGTTTCAAGATATCTAAAGCGTAAACCGTTCCTCCCTGCCCTATTTTTTTTGCCAAGGGCAAAGAAAAGTATCCGGTTCCGCAACCGAAATCAGCCGCCACGCACCCCGAAGGAAGTTCCATTTGTTCAATTATTTTCGAAGGGTTGATGAATCTCGCGCCAAAACTTATTTCATTTTCTTTGGACATAAAATATTTTTTTGTTTTTAGAACTTGCGCGTTTATTCTACAACAAAACAGCAAAACCAACAATGTTGATAATATTGTGATATTCTTGTAGATTAGAGAAATGGAAGAGTGGCCGAGTGGTTGAAGGCGCGACTCTCGAAAAGTCGTAAGGCAGAAATGCCTTCGTGAGTTCGAATCTCACCTCTTCCGCCAAGTTTTACACGAGGGCGTAGTTTTTAACTTTGCGACCTACAAGCTGACATACTTTACCGGCAGGACTTTTTTGAATATGCCGGCAACAAGGATTGAATCGGAATTGTGGATGAAAATCGGCTGATGGACCGTGTTGGTTGATTTGGGGAAAAGACCGATGATTTCATCGCTGACTTTTTTATACCGTTTGATCGTCGCCATGCCGTTGATCACCGCCACCACGATTTTTCCTTCCAATTCTTCGCCCTTATCATAATCGTATTTTTCAAAGATGGCGTAATCGCCGTCGTTGATATTTTCTTTGTCCATCGAATCCCCCAGAGCTTTCACCGCGAAAAGTTTCGCTGAATCGCTTCCGCGAAAAAGCGATTTGGAAATTTGCAAAAATCCGTCCACGTTGTCTTCGGCGTAAGCCAAAGCTTCCCCGCAAGACGCCAAGCCATAGACCGGCACGGAAAAAATGTTTTTCAAATTGGCGTAATTGCCATTTTCCACGATGTATAGCTTTCGGTTTTCATCGCGCTTCACCAAATCTTTTTTCTCCAAAGATTCGATCACTTGCATCACCGATTTCAAACTGTCGCCGATGCCTCTGGCCTCCATGGATTTTTGCAACTTATAGCTGGTGGGATTTTTTTTATGTTCCTCAATGTACTCCCGAAGAAACTCGAGAGTGCTTTGTTGTTTAGCGGTAAGTCTTTGCATAATTTTGCAAGCGATACTAATCTACGAATGACATACGAATGCTACGAATCCATTAGTGGCATTCGTATGTAATTCGTGTCATTCGTATCGCGCTTATTGATTTACAGTGATATTTTAGCACTGGTTATTCATCACCGCAAGCACCGGGCTGTGGATAAGTAAAAACTCGCGAAAGTAGAACTAATTAAAACGAATAAGAGCGAATGAAACTACATCCGCTCTTATTGGCTAATATTCGCTCTGCTTTAGCGAATTAGTTGCAGCTGCCGCCTTCGGCCGTCGCGGTTTCAGCGTCAAGCACCGTAGAGCATTCTTCTGGAACTTCATTGAACGCGTTACAAATCGCCTGTTTATAGGCCTCCGCGTTGCCATACTTATATACCGCTTTAGTTGAAGATCCGTTGATCAGCATTGTCGGCGAACCGGTCGCCTTGGCGTCGCCCGAAGATTTTTCATCGGCTTTCATCAGCGCCGTTCCTTCAGAGGCTACGCAAGAAGTTATCTTGGCTGTGTCGATTGCCAATTCCTTCGCGCCCGCTTCCCAGCACGCTCCATCACTGCCGCAGTTGGCGTTGACATAAGTCGCAAATTCCACCCATTTATCTTTGCCGTAATTTTTCATCACGCACGCTTCCCTTTCGTTCTGGACAACTTCCGGCTGGCCATGCAGGGATTGAATGCTGTCGCCCTCGCTGTTTACTATATAATGGAAATTGAAATCGACTTTATTCTTCAAAAGTTCATACGCCGGCTTCAAAGTGTCTTCGGCCTTATTGCCGTATGGACAAAAACTCATCACATATAGATCAACTTTTGGTTTGTCCGATTTGGCAATATTTTTTTCCGCTTCCTCCTCGGCTGTTTTAGCATCCGCCGCTTTCTTTTCGGTTTCTTCGATATCCATCACACTGGGAAAAAACTTTTTGCCATCTTTGGTCATATAGGCCGTAATGTTCTGCCCGCTCACGTCCAGTTCAAATTTATACATGCCGTTTTCTTCCTCAATGCTTTTCACCTTCACTTCCGTCCCCGGCTGAACCAGGTTCTTGTCAATAAAGTCCAAAGCTTTTGTTTTGGCTTCTTCCCGAGCTTTTGATTCTTCCGGTGTCAATTTCTCCGCCTTCTCCTTTGAAGCCATGTTCAAAGAACCGAACTTTCCCATGTCCAACTTATACCCCGCCACCAACACCGCCACAAAAATTATCGCCACAATTAAGATTATTTTCTTCATATGTTGTATGTTCCACGCTACACGTTTCGTGTTATATGTTACGTGTTACGTGCTTCATGATTTAGTTTAAGTGATTTTAACTTAATCACAGATTAATGCTAAAATAAAGGTAAAGTTTAATAAAACTTTGTTAATAAATTTTAGAGCCAATCTATGACTGTTAAAAAACAAAAATCAAAACTAAATTGTTACAACAAATTGCCTCGGAAAGTGACTCAGAATGAGTTCAATACTTTCATTAGAAATTGTCTTTCCAGAAACAAGCGAGGCAAGAAACCGAAAATATCTTACTACAAAATTTTTAACTATATTCTGAAGGTGCTGCGAACCGGGATGCAATGGGATGAATTAGAAACTCGCAATAATGAAATGTCCTGGCAGAATATCTATCATTATCATAATCGTTGGAGCAAGGATGGCAGCTACAAAAAACTATTCGAGCAGTCGGTTATCACCTTAGACGCCCTTGGAAAATTGGACTTGACCATCTTGCATGGCGATGGCAGCAATGTCGTGGCTAAAAAAGGGGCGCTGGAATCGGATACTCCGGACACAAACACCAGAAAGGCGAGAAAATTCTAGCAATCTGCGACAATAATGGCAATGCACTGGCTCCGTTTGCAGTCAATCCGGTTAATGTTTCCGACACGGTTTTATTTGATCGCTCTTTCACTAATCTCTTGGAAATCGCCGACAATCTCCATTGGAATCTTCGAAAATCTTTCATCACTTTGGATGCGGGATTTTATTCAGATTTCAATCGAGGCATTATTCGTTACGCGGGGATGATACCGGTGATCCGACCCAATCCGGGCAGAACCAAGGATGTGGAAAAACTGGAAAGGATGTGGAATGATTTTTCTCCGGTGTTCCATATCTACAAAGAGCGTTACCGAATTGAGAGATGTTTTGCCTGGGAGGATACTTACAGGAAATTAGCAGTCCGTTATGAGAAGCGACAGGATACTTTCATGGGATTTCGATATCTGGGATTTTCGATGATAAATTTCCGATCTGTTTTTGGAAAAAAATGAGTGTTATTTAAAATGAGCTCGTTACCGTCCAATTATACACTACTATTTATTTTCAGGCAAAAAAAGAGGGACCCGTCGCGATGACACATCGACGAATCCCCGATACCTGGCGCAATCTATCACCTTCTCATCCTTTCCGCCCACGCTATGCGTAAGCTGATTGTGAAGCGGACTGATTAAGACCCGCTTCGAAATAAAAACGATATTCCTTGCCGCATCCGAGACATCCCAGAATCACCCCCGAGTCCGTTTCTTCCTTCGGCTCCGTGCGACATCCGCAATCATCACACCGGCGACAAACCGCGAAGCCGGCGATTTCCTTAATTTCCTTAATGATGCCCACAAAATCCTCCTTCCGGCTGACCTAGTTCGCCAGCCCGATTTGTTGTTTCTCTTTCTTTGGTTTTTCCAGCTTTTCGGCCTGGAGGAATTTCTGTATTCTCTCCTCCATGGCCGGTTCACTGTAAAGACCATCCCCTTTTTCCTCAACCGCAACGGTATTGCTAAACATGTTTTCTCCTTTTTCGGTTATGGTTTTTAGAGTTTTCCGCCAAATTGCTTCATTTCAAAAGACTAAAATAATATTCTGAAATGAAGCAATTTAGCTTATTTAAGGTATAAAATGCACTAGGTTTTCAAAGAACTATATCTTCTATTGAAACTGCTAATTATAGCATATTTTGAGAAAAAAAGCAAGTACACAGTCTGCATTTTCGTATTTCGTTCATTTCGTATTTCGTAAAAACTAAAAAAGGCCACGCCTAAACGTGCCTCCAAAAAACATTTGTTTCAATTTTTTCCCGGTCTCCCGGGTAAAACATCCCCATAACGGTCGGTTAACTTTTATTTTTGTTTAACCATTCCCGCCTCTTCCGTTTTTTTATTATATAAAACTGGAAAATATGCGCAAGACCGACTTATCCACAGCCAATTTACGAACTACGAAAAAAACAAATACAGCCTTTCGTATTTCGTTCATTTCGTATTTCGTAAAACTTGTAACTTCCTAAGCTCACTTATTTCATCCCTTATCACCGCCGCTTTTTCGAATTCCAAATTTCTGGCGGCGTCTTTCATTTCCTTTTCTTTTTGCTTGATATACCCGCCGATATCTTCCAGCGTTTCCAATTCGGTAAAATCGCGCGTCACTTGCGGGTTAATCTCGTGATCGACAATCGACTGGATTTTCTTCTTGATTGTACGCGGAGTAATGTTATGTTTTTTGTTATACTCCGTCTGCAGCGCGCGTCTCCGGTTGGTTTCGTCAATCGCGCGTTTCATCGAACCGGTCATGGAGTCGGCATAAAGGATGACTTTTCCCCGCACGTTCCGCGCCGCCCGGCCAATCGTCTGGATAAGCGAAGTTTCACTGCGCAAAAATCCTTCTTTGTCCGCGTCCAGAATCGCCACCAAAGACACCTCCGGCAAATCCAAACCTTCACGCAAAAGGTTCACTCCCACCAGAACATCGAATTCTCCCCGGCGTAATTTTTCCAAAATTCTGATCCGATCCAAGGTATCCACGCCGCTATGTAAATATTCCGCTTTTACTTTCGACTCTTTGAGAAAATCCGAAAGATCCTCCGCCATTTTTTTGGTCAGCGTGGTGATCAAAACTCTCTCCTTGCGCTTGATTATTTCTTTAATTTCTTCCGTCACGTCTTTCACTTGCCCCCGGGTCGGTTTGATTTCCAGTTCCGGATCAATCAGCCCCGTCGGCCGGATGATCTGCTCAATAACGCCAGCGCTATTCGTATCACCCTCTTTCGTTTTGAATTTTGAATTTTTGGATTTGGAATTTATTTGTGATTTGGAATTTTGGATTTGGGATTTAGAAAGCTCGTATTTCGCCGGTGTCGCGCTGACAAAAATCGCTTGATTTATTTTTTTCTCAAATTCCGTAAATTTGAGCGGTCTATTGTCGAACGCGCTCGGCAAACGAAAACCGTTTTCAATCAAAGATACTTTCCGCGAATGGTCGCCGTTATACATCCCGTTAAGC
>Ga0156399_105_pt1 | contig 20570 bp, 22 predicted proteins | sample RifOxyA3_FD_108043 | JGI IMG/M metagenome (GOLD analysis project Ga0156399, IMG submission 108043) | Candidatus Moranbacteria bacterium RIFOXYA12_FULL_44_15 | reverse complement strand
ACAAAAAAGAGAATTAAAATTCTCTAATCCGGACGCTATTTACTCTTTAAGGAGTAAAATTGGAACAAATATTAATTGTTCAGTGGTATGGACAAAGCGAGATTCTTAAAAGTATACGCCAATTTGCCGATTAAAATCCGCGAGCAGGTGGTTTTGGTTATTGAAGAAAATAACGTGAAGAATACCATTTCATGGAATGTCGCTTATATTGAAATAGAAAATGAAACTGTTTTAGGAAAAAAGATATTTGATAAACTTGTAAAATTGGAATTGATTTAATTGAATAACATGAACAAAAAAAACGAAAGAAATAATTCTGACGAAGAAAAGGAAATTGATTTCGATATAAAAGAGTTAGTAAAGATGAGACTGGGCACGATTCCAAAAGGAGTTAGTGTTTCAATCGGTTCGCAGGGAAGTTTCAAGGCGGAGGAGCTGGTAAAACATATAGATTTGGATGATGAAATTGGAAAAATCATTGTGGAGATAGACATGGAGTTTCTTCGCGATCTTAAAAATGGAAAAATATATGAGCAAATCGCTTTTAATAACGCGGCCAAACTATGAAATTACGACTCGATATTTGTATGTCTGGAATAAGGAAGTTATAAGGAAGGTGAAGGACAAGGGTGTCGCGGTTATGGATTTGCAAAAAGAAAAAGCAAACAGGAAAGAATTTGAAGGCAGGATGCGCAAAATCAATCCTGCCTTAGTTTTACTTAACGGACACGGAGGAAGAGATTGCGTAAGCGGACATGACAATGAAATTATTGTAAAGGCGGGAGAAAATGAAGATATCTTTGAAAGAAAAATAGTTTATGCTTTGGCTTGCCAATCCGCTTTATTTTTAGGTCCAAAAAGCGTGCAGGCAGGCGCAGTCGCTTTTATCGGATATAAAAAAGATTTTATTTTCTTCACGGATGATAGCAAGGCGGCGCATCCTGAAAAAGACAGCATAGCTAAACTTTTTCTTGATCCGTCAAACAGGCTTTCCATTTCTTTGATTAAAGGCAATTCTGTTTTAGAGTCGGTAAAAAAAATCTCAAAAACATTTTTCAGAAAATATCAAAAGAGTTTTAAACAGCGATGCCGACTTGCAAGATTATTCTTCCTCAATGATGATCCCTTATGTTGTCTGGAATATGCGCCATCAAGCTTGCTATGGAGATCAGGAGGCTTGTTTTTGAGTGAATTGAAATTTTCCCTAGCATTTTTAATGGAAAAATTATGAAGATTTAGCTTATTACACACGGTGGCCCAATTCGGTGCATATTTCGAGAAGCTCTTAAAGTTAAAGAACCGAATGAAATTGTGAACGGGTCAATTATTAAGTTGGAAAAAGATAAGCTAGGCCTCCATGTTATTAATTAAAGAAATATCGTAAAATAGTTAAGCTAAAAAATATGGACAAAAAAACACTTTCGATCGTCGCTGTCGCAATAAATAATCTCGAAGTCAATAAACGATTTGTTTCGAGCATTCGTCAATATACGGATGAAAAATATGAATTAATAATTATTGATAACGGTTCAACTGACAAAGAGTCCGTCGCGTTCTTCAAGCAGAACGCAGATAAGTATTTTCGATTTGATAAAATAGTCTCATTGTCTAAAGCTTGGAACAAAGGTATACAAATTTCAAGTGGACAATATGTGGCTGTTGTTAATAATGATGTTGTTGTGTCTCCGAACTGGTTTACGCCACTGAAAGAAACTTTAGACAAGAACAAGAAAGCGGGAATGGTTTCCCCGATTACTTTATGGTTAATGAGGGGTCTTTTCGGAAATGCGCTGATAAAAAAGATAGATAAAAAATTCAAAAAACCATACCAGCTGAAAAAATTCAAAGATGTGGTATGGGGTGAATTTATGTTATTTAAGCGTGAGGCCTTGGGAAAGGTGGGTGGATTTAGTGAATTATATGAAAGAGCTAGTGGCGAAGATTTAGAAATGATTTTTCAGTTGTATTCCAAGGGATTTGATATTTATGTTGACCCGCGCGTATTCATTTATCATGAGGGTGGCAGGTCGCAAACGCCGGACATTATCTCAAAAAAAGATAAGGATGAATATTGGAATCGAAATTGGAAGCTTTTTTTATCCAGATGGCCAAAATATACGAAAGGCTGGAAATAAGGATAATTTACGATGGGGGAATAGTTTGCGCGCGCGGGTGGGTAGGCGCAAACACGCTTTTCTAGGGTATAATTCCCCGCAGTGTCGCTTCCGTTTTTTTGTTTCACAAAAATCCAAAACAAAAACAATAAAACAGGCAAGCGCGGATTTTGCAAGTTTTTGCGTATTTTCGTGTAGTATAGTAGCATTAGGGCATGGGAACCGAGATTGAGGACATAAAATCAAAGCTGAATATCGTGGATGTTTTGGGAGAGTATCTGCGTTTGGATAAGGCAGGGAGCAATTATAGGGCTCTCTGCCCTTTTCATAATGAAAAAAGCCCTTCTTTTATGGTGAGCGAGGAACGGCAGATGTGGAAATGCTTCGGTTGCGGGAAAGGGGGAGACATTTTCAGTTTCGTGATGGAAATCGAGGGGCTGGAATTTCGGGAAGCCTTGAAAACCTTGGCGGAAAAAGCCGGCGTGAAACTTCAGGGATACAGCCCCCAAAAGGCCAAAGAGAAAAATCGGATCGGAGAAATTTTGGAATTGGCGACTAAATTTTATGAAGTGCAGTTGTGGAAAGGCGAGGGAAAGGAAAAAATCCTGCCATATCTCCGCGAGCGCGGTTTAAAAGACGAAACGATCAGAGAATTTCGGCTGGGTTACGCGCCACGAGGTTGGAGGAACGCAATTCAATTTTTGACGGGCAGGGGGTATAAAATTGAGGAAATTGCGAAGACAGGGTTGCTGGTGGAGAAAAAAGATGCTTACCGCGATTCGAATCTACGAATACATTCGAATTCACGAATTCACGAATCACATGAAGAAGATATTCGCAGATTTGAAGATTCGCGTACATTCGCAGATTCGAATCGGTTCTATGATCGGTTTCGGGATCGGGTGATGTTTCCAATCGCGGATTATTCCGGACGCGTGGTCGGGTATAGCGCGCGGGTGGCGCCGGGCGCCGACGAGTCGCAGGCCAAATACGTCAACACGCCGGAAACGGAAGTGTATCATAAAAGCAAAATTCTTTACGGCATCGACAAGGCCAGAATGGAAATAAAACAGCGGGACTGGGCGCTTCTGGTGGAGGGGAATATGGACGTTATCGCCGCCAGCCAGGCCGGAATCAGAAATGTCATCGCGGTCAGCGGGACGGCGCTTACGGAAGATCAGGTGAATATCATCAAAAGGTACACCAAAAATATCAAAATGTTTTTCGATATGGACAGCGCCGGGCAATTGGCTACTCGCAAAAGCATCAAACTTTGCTTCGCGGCTGAGATGAACGTGAAAATAGTGGAGCTTTCAGCCGGGAAAGACGCGGCGGATATCGCCAGGGAAGATCCCAAGAAACTTTTGGAAGCCATTCGCGATTCCAGAGGAGCAATGGAATATATTCTGCTCAAAGCTTTTTCGCGTTTTGAAAAAAATGAAGCGGAAGGCAAAAAGAAAATCGCCGCGGACGTTTTGGATATGATCGCCGGCATTGAAAATGAAGTGGAAAAAAACTATTGGATAAAAAAACTTTCCCAAGAGTTGGAGATAAATGAAACGGCATTGACGGATACCCTTAAAAAGGCTAATCTTAGAAGCAGAATACGAAGAAGTGAAGAATCCGCGGATGCCGCCGGTTCGCCGGATGGAAAAAATTTGGCGGACAGGAAAAAAATCGAAATACTGGCGGATGAAATAATCGGGCTTATGCTGTCTTTCCAGGGTGTTTGGAAGAGGGTAGTTGAAAAAGAAGCCGCGGCGCTGGCTTTTTCAAAAGATAGTCTTCTGAATATTTTGGTAAAAGACGGACAAAGTCTTGGTTTTGATTTTGGAAAACTAGTTGACTTTTTGCGTCAGGAAGGAAAAGAGAAAGAAAGGGCGCGGGCGGAAAAAATATATTTCGAAAAAAAATACCGGCTTGATTTGAATAATAACCTGGAAGAAATTTTTATCGAAAATCCGCTTTTGGAATTGGAGCAAATCATTAAGGGGATAAAAATAGAGATAAAGAAAGAAAAACTTTTGAAAATTACGACTGATTTGAAAATGGCGGAAGAAAAGAAAGACAAGGGAGCGGTTGAGTTGCTGAAAAGCGAATTTAAAAAAATATCCGACGAAGCGTTTAATTTAACGCAATAAGTCCTATATTTATAAATTTATTTTTTTATGGCAATAAAGAAAAGCAAAAAAAAGAAGGCGGTTTTTTCCCGCAAAAAAAGCCTGAAGAAGAAAGAGAAGAAACTGGCGGCTAAAGGCGGAGTTCGCAAAGCCGGGAAAAAAATTGGAAAAACCAAAGTGGCTTTGAAAAAAGCGAACCCCGTTTTCAAAAAGAATACAGCTTCTAATCCGTCCGGTAAAGCGAAGAAGGAAACAAAAAAGGCGGCGGAAGAAAAAATTGCGGAGAAAAGAAAAGATTTTGTGGAGGATTTGATTTATCGCGCTCGCCAAAGGGGCTTTGTCACGGAGGATGAGATTTTGCATGCTGTTCCGGACGCGGAAAAAGAGATTGAAAAACTGGAGGAACTATATGACCGGTTGGAAAAATCCAGCATCCGGGTAGTCAGTTCGGATGAAATGATCAAGATGGAAACTGACAAGATTTCTCAGGATTTGGACGTGGAAAAAAACAGCGGCAAGAAGAGAAAGGAAATGGCGGCGATGTCGGTTCCGGAAGAAGCCTCATCGGATCTGGTGCAGATGTATCTGCGAGAAATCGGTCGGGTGGATCTTTTGAAGACCGAAGAAGAAGTTTCTCTCGCCAAAAGAATTGAAAAAGGGGATTTGGCGGCCAAGCAAAAATTGACCGAAGCCAACTTGCGCTTGGTGGTTTCTATCGCTAAAAAATATGTCGGACGTTCGCATAACTTGTCATTGCTTGATTTGATCCAGGAAGGGAACATTGGACTTTTCCGGGCGGTGGAAAAATTTGATTATCGAAAAGGCTATAAGTTTTCCACTTACGCCACTTGGTGGATCCGCCAGGCGGTGACACGGGCGCTGGCCGACCAATCTCGGACGATCCGCATTCCGGTGCATATGGTAGAAACGATCAATAAATATATCCAAGTAACCAGAAGGTTGGTTCAAGATTTGGGACGCGAACCTTTGCCGGAAGAAATCGCCGTGGAAATGGGATTGGAAGTGGAAAAAATCCGCCACATTCAAAAAATTTCCCAGGAAACGGTGTCCCTGGAAACGTCCGTGGGGTCGGATGACGACGATTCGGTTTTGGGGGATTTTATCGAGGATACGGAAACGGTGATGCCCAATCAAATCGCCAGCCGCAAAATGCTCAAAGATCACGTGACGGAAATTTTGAAAGAGCTGACTCCGCGCGAGCAGAAAATTTTGAAAATACGTTTTGGTTTGGAAGACGGCGTGACGCACACACTGGAAGAAGTCGGGCAGGAGTTCGGCGTAACGCGCGAACGCATCCGCCAAATCGAAGCCAAGGCCTTGGAAAAAATCCGAGATCACAAGGGAATCAAGAAGTTGCGGGACTATTAAGGTTATCCACAGGGGACAGGTTGACAGTGTTTGGATAGTTTGCTATATTAGTTTCATGAAAAACTCGGTGAAAAATTACATTACCATTAAGGTATTGTCAGTCGTCTTTGGACGATAATTTCTCGCTGGGATTTAGTAAAGGAAATAGAAACGAAAAAACAATCCCAGCTAAAACTGGGTTTTGTGTTTTCTCTACGAATTACGAATCTGTACGAATATACGAATTACGAATATTTTTTAGATAGGTTATAGTTCTTTGAGAAAAAAAGTTGTTTGGCATTCGTAAACCTGTATGTCGGAAGGTAAATAAAAAAATTGTTTATCGTCCGGCATGCAGATTCCTGGCGACGGTTACCTCTCTATTAGAGAGGTTTAAGAAATCTTTCTCGGCTTACGGCTCCCTCAAAAGGGGCTGAAAATCTAGCCAAGGGCTGAATGTCATATCAAAAACAATTCTATTTTTTTCAAGAGGAGGGTTTTATGTGCGAAGTTGTGCAACAACTCATGAGCGGTCTGGTGAAAGAGGATACTGACATCGCTGAGTCTGAAATTGACGAAAGCGATATGAGCGGCATGGCGATGGCTGAAGCTAATTCGCGTGTCATCGTGTATGGATATTACGTCCACGTTGATGGGCGAATACGGGGAGGTGCCCAAACATGCCAAGCATGAAAAAGAAGCCAGATCAAAATGAGGAGGACAACAAACGCAATTTTTTAAACCCCGCCTCGGAGAAGCTTGCTGAGCTCATGATTGAGCTTCGAAGAGGTAAACTGGAAGAAATCGAAGTGGACAAATACTTGGCCGAAAGCGGTTTGACCGCTTAGGTCGGACGCAATGGACTTTAGTTTAGCGACATCAGTATGCTAAGCGTGCTCTTACACAAAGCTGGTCCAGTTAGGAGAGAAACACAATACCGTTGTGTTTCTCTCTAATTTTTTCAACAATTTTTTTATATATTTTCCAATTCACGCAAACAATGAAAGAAATATCAACCCAAAAATCAAATAACATTATCATAGACATTATTATCCGACGGATGTCGGGTTGATTTTGTTTTTCAAAACTGGAAAAGCAAAATGAACTCGACGGAACCCCGTTGGTTTTTTTGTTCGCGAATGGGAAAGCGAATGGAAATGAATAAAAAGAGGAGGAAGTTATGGATAAAGAGAAGCTGGTGGAGACCTTGGATAGACTTTTGGAACTTGACCCGGGTAAATTTGCCAAGTTGGTTGCCCGGAAAGAAATTGCCTTAGGCAGCAATGGTCAGTTGGAAATTGATTTTGAGGTGTATAAACAGTTGACCAAGTAGAGTATGAATGCAGGGGGCGCGAAGAACCTTTCGCGCTCCCGCTCTAAAATTCAGACAAAACAAAAAGACGCCAAAACGCCTTTTTTTGTTCTCTGAATCCGGGAAACTATTTGCTGTCCTTTTTTGCCAGAATGCCCAAGAGAATAATGCCGATAGCAAGCAGTGCTCCCAATATGTACATGTTAATCATAAAGTTGTTTATGTCCATAAAAGTTATTCTTTGGTTAAAAATAAACCTCCTCCAAAAAATATAGCTGATAAGACCAAGCCGGAAACCACTGTAAACCAATCAGTTTTGTCATTGAAGAGCGGTCCGATAAAAACAGTCGCAAAGAAAATCTGCCCTATTTCGCAAGAAATATCCGAGAGTTTTTCTATTCTGGCTTGGGAGAGTCTTATGTGCATGATTTTCATCTTTGTTTTTACTACCCTAAATATATCAAAATATTCTCCGCTTGACAATCGGCGGCGGTTTTTGCTAAACTGGCGCTATGCGAAACCAAATAAACAATCTCTTGTTGTTGCTACTTACCCAACACCCGGTGGTTGTTTTTAGGATTTCGTAAAATAGTCCAAAAAAAGTTCTTTATAACAACTACCATTGGGGTGGTTGTTTTGTTTTCAACGCATAGTTCTTTTTATTGGAGGTAAAAACATGGATACGGAAATTGCATGTGTTTGCGGATCGCAGTTGAGAAAATATACCAGCTTCTTCTTTTGTGGAGGATGTAACAAGAAGTTCAAGGAGTATTCAAAGGAGAATCCGTTGACTGGAGGAAGAATATTCGTATTTTGTCAGATTTATGTCTGGTCAGTGTGAGTATGTGTTTCTGTGTTTCATATATGGGCGGTCCCGCGCGACCGCCTTTTTTTATGCGAAGTGTTGACAGATTTTTTCAGGGTGGTAAACTTTCAATATGAAAATTTCAGCGAACCAAAACCTCTATAGCTTTTTTTATTTCTTCTTCTGGTTTATCCGGAAGGCCGGTTTTGGTTTCGTGGAAATAAAAGCGTAGGATTTCAGAAATATTTTCAAAAAACCAAAGTCGGCCACGGAGCCGGCTTTTTTAGTTGTTTTTTAGTGAGACATTGGCAGTTCTTTAAAAAAGGAGGAAGCACAGTGACAAAAATGGGGCAGACAGAATCAAGCAGGGAAATAATTTCCGTTGAACGTAACGGAGAACCGGTTGAATTATTGGAGGTCGTTTTCAATATTCCTCCAAAGAAAAGTCCGGTTGGATTTAGGGTGGGCAAGTCTAATCGAATATCGGGAAGAATGTCGATGCGCAGAAAAGACAACTAATGGATGAAGAGGAGACAACATGTTGTACAATTTAAATTCTCGTAATGTGATAATATTGACCAATTGTATAAAAGCCGAGAATCCCGATGGGATTAGGGAAGCTTGGGCATCAGGATCTTCCGTGGAAAGAGAGATAATGTCAGCCGTTCTCATTACAGCACGGGAAAAAGTTTCGATGTCCTCAGGAATGAGGGAATGCGTAGCTAATATTCTTAGCGGAAAGGAGGATGAATGTCTATCATAGTTTCTTTGCCAAACGGTTATCGAGAAGCGTCGGTTGGTATCGCGCTTCATAAGGTTTGTCCGGGCTGTCAGATCATTTTTCTATCTGAGGGTGTTATTCTGGAGGGTGTGCCCGAAGGCTTGAATTGCGACATCAAGGACGCACTTGAGGTAGATGCTCGAGTGCAAGTGGGCATTATGAGAATGCAGTATTAAGAGTCGGTTTCTTCCGGCTCGAAAGGCGAGGGTTTGGATCTCATCCGGACCCCCGCCTCTTTTTTTTGCGAAGAAATATAAAACTCCCAATCTTGTAATAGATATGAAATAAAGGCTTGAAACAAGATAAAATAAAACCCATGGAAAATTCCAACAAGTCCGACCAGTATTTTTGGCATATGGTTTCCTCGTCTTTGTATATACTGCTCGTCGTTTTGGCGATCGTTTTTTTGAATTCACAAGGAAAATTGACGAAAGACATCCCCGTTTTTGATTTCATAATTTTAATCTTGGCGACGTATCGCTTGATCCGTCTTTTTACCTATGATCGGGTGATGGATTTCGTCCGGGATTATCTCGCGAAATTCGAAAGCGGTCCAGGAAGAACTTTGTGGCATCTGATCGATTGCCCTTGGTGCACGGGAGTGTGGATGGCGCTCATAGTTTTCTTTTTGTATTTCGCACACCCGTTGTTTTGGTATTTCCTTCTGATTATGGCCATCGCCGGCGCGGCGACATTCACGCAAATCACCATTTGGAAAATCGGACGGGAAGATTGAGGCTGTAATTTTTGAAATTATCGTTTGTAATATGAAACAAATAATTTTTAGTTAAAAAAACATTATGGAAACAGAAGGAAAAATTGGAAAATATCTGGACGGTTGGATGGGGGAATCTTTTTATTCGCTTTTCCGGATAATCATCGGAGTAGTCTTTTTTCTGCATGGAATTCAAAAAATGCTGGGCGCTTTCGGCGGAGTGGACGGATTGGGAGGAACGCCTCCGCTTTTAGGGCTATTCGGCTTGGCGGGAGTAATTGAAGTGTTTGCCGGACTATTCATAGCGGCGGGAGCATTCACCAGATTTTTCGCGGTCATCGCGGCGGTTGAAATGCTTGTAGCTTATTTGATGATCCATCTTCCCAACGGAGCGGTTCCGCTTCTTAACGGCGGAGAATTGGCTCTTCTCTATTTCGCGAGTTTTCTGACGATTGCCAAATACGGAAGCGGAAAATGGAGTCTGGAAAAAATGATGCTGGAGAAGGAAACGTTTTAGTTTTATCGCGTAAAAAAGAACTTGTGTTGAGTTCTTTTTTGGTTGATTATTGATTTTTTAGAACTTACATAGGTGAGGACATCCGATGTCCTGTTGTGTCGAAATAGTAACTTATAAGATTTTGAGTATTTCAGCTATAGTTGAGCTGTTTTTCTAACATAACATTGGACATCGGATGTCCAAATGCTAAAAAACGCGCAAGTTCTGATTATATTATCTGACCTTTTCCTCGAGAAATTCTTTGAGTGCCGCAGCCTGGTTGAAGCGCTTTTCGTTGGCGCCGTAGATAAGCGTTATGGTTCGATTTCCTTTTTCTCTTCTTAGAATCTTTCCAATCTCTTTGCCTCTGAGCGCCAATTCTTCAAAATATTTTTCTCTGAAACCGGTCCATTTCCGAGGGTCGTGCGAAAACCATTTGCGCAGGCGCAGGCTCGGCGCGATTTCTTTCAGCCACAAATCAACCGCGGCGTCTCCTTTGAGGAGGCCTCTTGGCCAGACGCGATCGACCAGAATCCTGGCGCCGTCGTCTTTTTCCGGTTTTTCATGCGCCTGTTTGATTTTGATCATGCTATTTTTGGATAAATATTCTTTCATAACGGAATTGTTATTTTTTGTTTCCGGCTAAATATCTTTGAATAAGTTTGCCATATTTTTCCGCCGGGTAATGACAGTTGGAATTGGGAATTTCATCCGGATCAAGACAACACTCCGTGTCGATATGTCCGTTGGGATTTTTGCTGCTTTTTTTGGGCTTGTCATTGCTCTTGGCGCAAACCTTTTTGCCGTTCACGGTTTTTGTTTCCGCCAATATCCGCGCTGGTTTTCCAATGGAGGATGGCGCTATATTATTGTTTTTGGGTTTTGAAACAGCTGTGGTTTTTGATTTAGGCACTGTTTCATCAGGTGCAACGGCTTTCAGTTCAACTGGTTCTTTCGGCGGAGAAGGGACCGCTTCATCAGGAACCGGAAGCGCCTCTTCAGTTGTCGCTGTATTTAGAACATCCGGCAGTTGTCCATCAGGGTTGTCAGCGCCTTCACCTTTTGTTTCCGCGGCTGTTCCGGCGACTTGTCTCATGACGTCGTCGTTTCCAATCTCGCATACCGCGCCGGAAGTTTTTTCTCCCACTATGTTTTTAAAATCTTTGGCGTAATCGGAAATAGTTGAAATGCCAAGTGGTTTATTTAGTCCGCTGGAAAGACCGTCAGCCCCCGTTGTTTGCGAGCAAGCCTGCGGAACAGCATAGGCGGAAGCGAATGTTAGGATCAAGATTGGCAATACAATCCCAATAAATTTTTTTGTTTTAATCTTGTGTATATTCATAGGAATAATGTTTAAAGCTATTTTTTGTTATATTCAGGACTTACGCGTTTGCCTTGAATTCTGAATCAGTACCGTTTGCTATTAAGTTAACCCCAATATATCCATTAGGATTTCATTCTATAATTCAGTGACTTGTCCATAATTCTGCGGCAAACGCGTAAGTCCTGATATCATACGCAATTGTGCTAGTTCTCATTTTACAAAGCGGACGAATAAAAAATTTCAAAACTTCATACTTCATTGGTTCAGTTTAAAAACCACCGCCACGGAATTTATGCAATAGCGTTTTCCGGCAGGGGGCGGTCCATCGTTAAAAATATGTCCCAGATGCGAATCACAACGGGCGCAAACCACTTCGGTACGGCGCATTCCAAAAGATTGGTCTTCGCGTTCCTCGATATTATTTTTGTCGATAGGTTCAAAATAACTGGGCCAGCCGGTGCCGGATTCAAATTTGGCGTCGGCGTAAAAAAGAGGCAAATCGCAGGCGGCGCAATAATAGATTCCATTTTCGTGTTTGCCCCAAGCGCAGGAAAACGGCGATTCGGTTTCGCGTTGGCGCATTACTCGATATTGCTCCGGCATAAGAATTTTTTGCCATTCTTTTTCGGTTTTTTTGATTTTCTTAATCATACTTTTACTACACCAGAAAAGGCTTATTATTGCGCTAAAAAAAGGTAAAGCCGGCTACCCCCGTTTGACAAGAAAGGCATCGGGTGCTATACTTGCTTTTTATGTTAATACTTCTCGTTTAACGGACATAAGTATCTATGCATAAAAATATTTAATTTTTTATGTATAGAAAAAATGTACAGAAAAAACAACGCGCAACGGCCGCGCGTAAATAACGGCCGCGGCAGGAGCACCGGACGCAGTTTTCCTCGCAGAGGGCGGGGGAGAGCGGCGGGAGACTCAATAGACATTAACCGCTTCATAAACAAAGCTCATTTGCCTTCAGCGGCGGAGGTTTTTGTGCCCCGCTATTCTTTCAGTGAGCTGAAAATCCACGACGCGTTGAAGCGCGCGATTGAACGCCGGGGATATATTACGCCTACTCCGATCCAAGACCAAGCCGTTCCGGAGGTTTTGGCCGGACGCGATGTTATCGGCTTGGCCAATACCGGTACCGGAAAGACGGCGGCTTTTCTTATTCCGCTTATCCATAAAATTTTGGTTGATCCGCGGGAAAAAGCCTTGATTGTTGTGCCGACGCGCGAATTGGCGATTCAGATACAGGAGGAATTCTTGGCGCTGGCTCGCAGGCTTAACTTGTTTTCCGTGGTTGTCGTCGGCGGCGCCAACATCGGCCGGCAGATCAGCGAACTCCGCTTGCGGCATAATGTCGTTGTTGGAACTCCGGGGCGGTTAAAAGATTTGATCGACCGGAAGGTTCTGGACTTGTCCGGCTTTAATAATGTTGTTTTGGATGAAGCCGACCGGATGTTGGATATGGGATTTTTGCCGGATGTAAAACTGCTTTTGTCGCTGGTGGCGGAAAAAAGGCAGACTTTGCTTTTTTCAGCCACGTTCTCAGCAGAGATTGAAAGTTTGGTTCGGAGGTTTTTGAAAGACCCTCAAAAAATTTCCATCAAAACCGGAGAAACTTCCACTCAAGTTGAACAGGATATTGTCCGGGTTTCAATTGGTAAAGATAAAGTGGAGGTGCTGCACGATCTTCTTATCCAAACCGAGTTTGAAAAAGTGTTGGTTTTTACTCGCACTAAGCACGGCGCGGACAGGCTTTCCAAAAACTTGCACCAAAGAGGATTCAAATCCGAATCCATTCATGGCGACAAACCCCACGCCAAGCGGCAAAGGGCGCTTAAAATGTTCAAGGAAAACGTGATTGAAATTCTGGTAGCTACCGACGTGGCGGCTCGGGGTCTTGATATTCCCAACGTCAGCCATGTTATCAATTTCGATCTTCCCAACACTTACGAAGATTATATCCACCGCATCGGCCGTACGGGACGCGCCGACCAGCTGGGGAAAGCCTTGACTTTCGTGAATTAAAAAAGTCTTTTTAAAAAACTTCGTTCTCAAGACGGAGTTTTTTTTGGAGCTTGTTTTTTTGTCTTGGCAGTGATAGAGTAGAGAGTAATGGAAAACGAAATCAAAAAATTGACGCTGGAAGAATTGGGTTATGGTTCTTTCTTTGAATCCAGTCGAGTGAAACTCAAGCTCGACGATTTGGCTGTGGCGAGAGTAATCTCAGAAACAAAAGGAGCGTATAAAGTGAAAAACACCGACGGCGAGTATGTAGCCAAAATCACCGGAAAAATCAGGCACAATGCCCGATCCAAGGAAGATTATCCGGCGGTGGGAGATTGGGTGGCTGTTGCCGAGTCCGGCGAAGAGCAGGCAGTTATTCGCGGCATCTTGCCGAGAAGATCGGTGATGAAAAGAAAGACCGGCGATCAAGACAGACAAGGCGAGAAAAGCGAAACTCAGATACTGGCCACTAATATCGATACGGCCTACATCGTCCAGTCAGTCGGCCGCGACTTCAATCTCAACCGGTATGAAAGATATTTTGCTATAGCGAGAGAAGGTGGCATTGAACCGGCTGTTATTCTTAATAAGATAGACTTAATTTCTAGCGAAGAATTAGATTTAAAATTAACCAAAATTAAAGAACGGCTGGGTGATGTGTTGATGTTTGCCACCAGCGTTGAAACAGGCGAAGCATTGGAAGAATTAAAAAATAATATTGTCAGAGGCAAGACCTATTGTTTTTTGGGGTCGTCGGGCGTCGGAAAATCCTCGCTCATTAATTTTTTGATTGGAGGCGGGACGATCAAAACCGGAGACATCAGCGAATACGTCGAGAGAGGAAGACATGTCACTACCAGCCGCCAGATGTATTTTCTCTCTTCCGGCGGTATTGTGATTGACAATCCCGGCGTGCGGGAAATCGGACTGGCTGACGGATTGCCAGAAGGAGGCGGTGTATTCAAGGAGATTATAGCGCTTGCTAAAGAGTGTAAATTCATCGATTGCACGCATACCCAGGAACCCGGTTGCGCGGTGCTCGCTGCCGTCCAGTCCGGTACGCCCAATGGGGAGCAACTTGCCAACTACGTGGCTCTCAAAAAAGAAGCCGGGCATAATGAGGCGAGTAAACTGGAAAAAAGAAATAAAGATCGGCAGTTCGGGAAGTTTGTGAATAAGGCGAAAAAGGAGCTCAGAAGTGTCGGGCATAAGGATTATTAGGAGTTGAAGAAATCAGGACTTACGCGTTTGCCTTGAATTCTGAATCAGTACCGTTTGCCATTAAGTTAACCTCCCAGTATACTCATTAGGAGCTCAGCCTATAATTCAGTGACTTGTCCATAATTTTGCGGCAAACGCGTAAGTCCTCGAAATAAAAGATACTTCTATAAAAATCAAGCGCAATGAAGACCCCAGAACTCGGTGATAGCCGGGTTTTTTGAAATTAAAAGCAGTTGAAAAGAATAAAGAAATACCCGACGTTGTAGTAAAAATAACTTAAGCAATTGGTTTTCTTAAATATTAATCACTAATAAATACATGAAAACATCATCAATTATCCTCGCTCTCATTGTTTTGGCTGCCGTCGCCGGAACGAGCTATTTTTTAAGAGGGGGGTCGGACAAGGCCGTCGGACAAAAGGCTGACATTAAAAGCGCACAACAAACAGAGCCAAGCGCACCCCAAAGCGCGATGACCTTTTTCGTGACCAGCAGAAATCCCGGGCAGGGAGCTAATCTAGGAGGATTGGAGGGGGCGGACATGGTCTGTCAATCCTTGGGAGCAGCTGCGGGAGAAGGTAATCGCGTCTGGCGAGCCTATCTGAGTACGAGCGCTATCCCGGGCGTTCCGACCGTGAACGCGCGCGACCGCGTTGGCAGTGGCCCGTGGCATAATTTCAAGGGCGATCTGATTGCCAACAGCATCGAGTATCTCCACGCCGCAAACAATATCAACAAACAGACGGCACTCACCGAAAAAGGGGAGATGATCAACGGGCGCGGTGACCAGACGAACTTGCACGACATTCTGACCGGCTCCGGAATGGATGGCCGGGCGATTCCGGGTGAAGCGGACACGACTTGCGGCAATTGGACCAAGAGCGGCGAAGGGGCGGCCATGGTCGGTCATCACGACCGGGTGGGACTCGCGGATGACGCCGCTTCCAAATCCTGGAATTCCTCTCATCTTTCCCGCGGATGCGGCTCGGAAGCGCTGGCAAGCAGCGGCGGAGGCGGACTAGTCTATTGCTTCGCTGTCACGCCATAATTCCGGTTCAGAGTTTTCCCTTTCAAATTCAAAAAACCTTACTTTTAAAAGTAAGGTTTTTTGTTGTCATTATTTTCTCCGATTTTTGATCAAAATTAGCATTGTTTTTTTATAACCTGCTTTATTGTTTTTTGTTGCTGCAGACATGTTCTTGCAATAAAACCTGGTAATGTTGTACCATAGAAGTGTTCTTTGTAATGGCTGATCAGGATATCGGGAAGGACCCGTATCCTTGATCGAAACGTAAATCCCCAGACAGATAGGAGGATATTATGTCAGGGAAATTAACCGTCAGAAGTATTGTTGAAGGAATTGTCGATGGAGCGATTATTGATGATAATCGCAGCATCGCTTTTCTCGTTACTTTTGAAACAACCGCGTATGAAGACGGCCATGTTGTGTGGTTAAGCAGGGAATTCGAAGTATGGAAAAACAAGATTGAGAAAACCTCTGGTGCCACCGTTCTCGACATTGCTGTGAACAAAGCTTCGAGTAAAGGGAATAGGGGAAGTATTGCGGTGAGCATGACGGCCCCAGGCTTCATATTGTTGCATGAGGCGAAGTGTACTGCTTTCGTGGGTAATTTTGTAGTCGCCATAAGGAAAACGCTGGCTGAGGTTATTTTGAGACAATTTTCTCCCGACTTCGATTTCAAAAATCCCCTGTTTGATGCGTTGCATGATTACCAGTATTCTTTCATACCATGTTCAGATTGGGCGGCAGGGAAAAATGAGAGGTTGGTTGCTTTGGAAAAAAACAACCTTGATTTATCGCAAATTGTCGATGATTGCGGAGCAATTTTGAAAGAAGTGCGTGTCGCAATCAGTAGTAAGGACATAGCGACTCTTGTTTCCCTCAGTCTGCGTTGGAAGCAACATGCTACCGAGGAGCAAAGAAGTACGCTGGAAAAGGTTTTGGTGGCGTATTTCAGAGGAGTGGGTTTTGATGCTTCCAACTGGAGAGTAGTGTCAGTTAAATAGGGAGGTTTTTTTAGCAGACGCTAACATGTTTGAAAAAGGGCGACGCAGTCATACTGGTCGCCTTTTATATTTTTTATTTCTCCAGATCCAAAACTTCATCGATCCGGATTTGGGAAACGAATTCCGGGACGTGGCTGACCAGGATCATGGCGCCGCGATAGGAATCCAAAGCTTTAGCAATGACTGGCAAGTGGCGGAAGTTGATGTGGTTGGTCGGCTCGTCAAGAATCAAAAGTCCCGGTTCTTCAAGAATGAGGCGGGCAAAAGCCACAAGGCCCTTTTGTCCTTCGGAAAGCGAGCCGATTTTGGCATAGACGACGTCTTTAGTGAGCAAAAATCCGGCAGCAACGGAACGCAGTTTTTCTTCGTCCGGTCCGGGCATAGCGGACTCAAGAGATTGAAAGACTGTATCTTCAAAATTCAGAGTAGAAAAGTCTTGCCGGTAATATCCAATCTTGATGCCAGAGGCAATTTTGGCGCCTTTGGATTTCCCAGTAGCCAGGGACTCAAGAAGCGTGCTTTTTCCGATGCCATTAGGGCCCTTGAGGAGCAGATGCTGATTTTTTTTAAGCGATACTTTGACTTTTTTTTCAATCGGTTGGTGATTTTTCATGACTGTAAGAGAGGAAATGTTCATAATTTCCCCGGACAGTGAATCCTGCGCGGGGATCAAAAAATCCCGAATGGCTTTGTCTTCTCTTCGCACGTCCACCTTGGCCGCTTCCATTTCTTCCGCTTTCAAACGCATCTTTCGGGCGACCAGCCGCATCTTGCCACCCTTATTAGCAAAGAAGTTAGCTTTTTCTTTGTTGGCGATGATTTCTTTTTCGTATTGGGCATTCTTCCTTTTTTCCTTTTCGATTTGCGCGGCGATTTCTTCCACTACGACGTAATAGTCGCCTAAAAATTGCTGGACTTTTTTGGTGAAGATATCCAGATACAAAACGCCGTCAGTAAAGGAATTCAAAAAGTCAGCGTCGTGGGAAATTACCACCACGGTTTTGTCGTAAGCCATCAAAAATTGGGTGAGGTATTCTATCCCAGCCTGGTCTAAATTATTAGTCGGTTCGTCCAAGATTAAGATGTCTGGATCTTGGATGAGGGCGGAAGCCAAAAGGAGACGGGCTTGCTGTCCGCCGGAAAAAGCCTGGATGATTTTTTCGCGGGGCGCCTGGAGGTTGACGACAGAAAGTGTCTCATCAATTTTGCGGTTGAGGTCATATTCATTGCCTCGGAAATATTTTTTGAAAAATTCTGTGACGGTCAGCTCCATTTCGTCCCGGGGGATGACTTGGCGGGCTATCGCGAGAGTAAGATTCGGGTCGACAAAAATTGATCCATCGTTGGGCTTTAGTTTGCCTGTGATCAGTTCCAAAATGGTGGTTTTGCCGGCGCCGTTTTGTCCCATGAGAGTCATCTTGGTGTTTTTTCGCAAAGCGAAAGACGCCTCATCCAGAATAGGTTTTTGATAGCCGTATTCAAAGGAGACCTTATTAAACCTGATTGCAACGTTGTCGCTAGTCATAGGAAATATCGAAAATATACAATAATTTATCTTATCGCATCTTTGGGAAAAAGGGAAGAGGCGGGGTAGTTTTTTGCGTTGTCCCATCCCCGCCAATCGGGTATAATATAGTTAAAGCTAAGTGATAGAAAAGTAAGTTTGAGTAAGTAGACATTAAGAAACCAAGATATCATGAAAGACAACAAAAGAATCGCTATTTTTGAAAATTTCAAAATCCGCCGTCATTATGATGAGAAGGTGGAGATTTGGTATTTTTCCGTTATTGATATTATCGCTGCACTTACCGATCAGGCTGATTATAATCGGGCAAAAACATATTGGACAACTCTTAAAAATCGCTTAAAAAATGAAGGAAGTGAAGTGGTCACAAAATGTGACCGGTTGAAAATGCTGGCGCAGGACGGAAAAATGAGAGAAACCGATGTAGCTGATCCTGAAATTATTCTGCGGATTATCCAATCTGTTCCCTCTAAAAAAGCAGAACCGATCAAACTATGGCTGGCCAAGGTCGGATATGAAAGAATCCAGGAGATGTCCGACCCGGAAAAATCATTGAATCGGGCCAGGGAGAACTGGAAAAATCATGGTCGCAGCCAGAAATGGATCCAACAGAGAATGATGGGGCAGGAAACCAGGAATAAACTGACGGATTATTGGAACGAACACGGCGTCAAAGAAAAAGACGAATTCGCGATTCTCACTAATATTATCCACAAAGAGTGGTCCGAGCTGACTGTTAAAGAACACAAGAATTTGAAGGGGCTAAAGGCGCAAAACTTGCGGGACCATATGAGCGAAGCGGAATTGATTTTTACGGCTCTCGCGGAAATGTCAACCCGGCAAATCGCGGAAGTGGAAAGCGCCGAAGGCGTGGAAGAAAATAAGATAGCCGGGAAAAGAGGCGGCGGGATCGCCAAAAGAGCCAGGATTGACTTGGAACAAAAAACCGGCCAGAAAGTAATTTCCGGAAAGAATTTTTTGATAAAAAGAAGCGTCAAGAAATTGAAATAAAGCGAAGAAGCTCTGCTATTGAAAAAGAAAAAATAATCGGGTATAATATGTGCAGGGTAGAGACGCCTGCCTACCGGACAGGCAGGCATTGCAATGCGTCTCTACAGGATAAATAATAAAATCAAACCTCGCTAAACCCGCCCGGCGGATATGCGTCGGGATAAATACAAAAATATGAAAGCCGTCTCTCTCTCTCTCGTAAATAGACAAAACCTCAGGAAGATATTTAATTCCGTTACTTTTTAAGTGGCGGTTTTTTTATTACTGGCTCAAAATAAAAAAACAAAACAATAATTAAAAAATGATGGGTATAATAAAAAAGATTTTAAAAACAAAGTTCAATCTATTTTCAGTCGGAGTTTTGGTCTTGTCTTTGACGTTCGTAACTTATCGCATCCCGGAAGAACACCGCTTGAACAGCAACTTGGCTCAACAGCAAAAAAATGAAAAGGCGGTGTTGGGTGATCAAGATAATGCGGGCAATGGCGCTCTTAGCGCCATTGTTGGAAATGCTAATAGCGGCGCGCTGGAAGCGCAACAAACTTCTTTGGCTCAACTTTTCAACATAAAGGGTCAATCAATCCAAGCGGGAGACCTAATTATTGAAAAGAGCGGAGTTTTTTATCTGGCCAAAAATATTGTTGATGATAAAAACATTAAGCGTCATTCCATTGAAGCGGTTAATATAGATTCTAATTCAATTACATCCAGAACCATCAAGAATCGTTCCGTAGGTTCGGATGATTTGAAAAGCCACCTTACGATACAACATCTTACGATAGATGATGAATTAATTGTTCCCGGAATACTTTATTCAATTTCCGGAGCGGCACATAGAATTTCCATTGGTTCCGGACAAAATCCAACTATAGACGTCGCTTCGGATTATGAGGGACAAAGTTCCATAACGATATTGGGAACAATCACGAGCGGGACTTGGCACGGCGCGGTTGTCAATTCCGGTTACCTTGGTTCAAACGTTATTCTGGAAGGGGAAAATATTTCCTTGCTCAATAATAACGCTGGTTATATTACCGCTTCATCAAGCGAATCACTAACGAATAAAACTTGGAATGGAAATATTATCGGCCTTGCTTATGGCGGGACGGGGACTTCCAATGGATCTATCACTGGAACGGGGGCGCTAACTTTTGCTGCGGGCGGAACAAATCAAAACGTTATTCTGACTCCGTCGGGAACTGGCTATACAATTTTGAACGGCAACGTCGGCATCGGGACGACGAGTCCTGGGGCGAAGCTGGAGATAAGCGGGGGAAATTTGTTGGTAAATAACGGTTATTCAACTTTTTATAAATCCACAACGGGAGATATCGCTAAGTGGGGAGCCAATTCCGCTTCCGTTCCGATATACCTTCATGTCAGCGGAGACAGCAATTATAACTATATCGGAGGCAATGTTTATTATAATGGTTCAAATTTAACACTTGAATATCCTGACAGAATTTCCGCTTATGTGAAATTCAGCCCGGGAGCGGCAAATATATTTTCTATCGGGTACGCTTCCGCCGGCGCAAATCCGCGTACGGAAAACACCGCGTTGTATTTGACCTCCAGCGGTAATTTTGTCGCAAGCAACAGTATGCAGGCGAAGAGGTTTTATGGCAACACGACGATCAGCGCTATGGCCGATAATTATCAAAATACTTTCTATCATAACTATTTAGCGCAGGACGGTATTCCATGCGGAACGCAGTATACGACTGCCAGCATACAATCAATG
>Ga0156399_101_pt1 | contig 22353 bp, 13 predicted proteins | sample RifOxyA3_FD_108043 | JGI IMG/M metagenome (GOLD analysis project Ga0156399, IMG submission 108043) | Candidatus Moranbacteria bacterium RIFOXYA12_FULL_44_15 | reverse complement strand
AGACAAAAAGATGGCGAAGATACGCCCGGGGATAATTCCGGCAAAGGGCGCAATCGCAATTCGGATCCACCGGCGAAAAATCCTCCCTGAACTTTTCATTATTAATATTGATCGTTTCGTAAAAAGACTTATCCTTCACTTTTAACTTTTCACTTTTAACTTTTAACTCGCCTTTTCGTAGAAAAAGTCTCCCGTGTCTTCCCTCCCTCGTCGGAATGACGCAATCGAACATATCCCAGCCGCAATTCACAAATCTCACGATATCCTCCGGCGTTCCGACTCCCAGGGCGAACCGCAAAGAATTTTCCGGAATAAAGCCGGCGGTTTGGCGCACCATATCTTCCAAAAAGTTTCCCTCTTGGTCAATATGCCGCGCTCCGAATCCATAACCGTCAAATCCAATGTTGACCAGTTCCTTGGCGCACATTTCCCGCAAATCAAAATGCACTCCTCCCTGGATCACTCCGAAGATAAGCGGACGGTCCTTTTCCCCGATTTTCCTTTTCTTGATTTGCCGCGCGTACTCGTCCTTGCATCTTTTCGCCCAAGAAATGGTTCGCCTGACCGCTTCTTCTATTTTTTCTTTCTCATAGGAATGCGGCGGCACGTCATCCAGCACCACCATCATATCCACGCCTAGATCGAATTGAATTTGGATCGATTTTTCCGGAGTTATGAAATGGCGCGAACCGTTGACTGGCGACCGAAAAGTGGCTCCTTCGTCGGTAATTTTTCCCAGCTTGGAATTCTTATGAATCAAGGAAAAAATCTGATAGCCGCCCGAGTCGGAAAGCAAAGGACGCTCCCAATTCATAAACTTGTGTATTCCATCGGCTTTTTTGACCAACTCCATTCCCGGTTCAAGATACAAATGATACGTATTGACCACCATCGGATCGGCACCGATTTTTTCAAGATCAGCCTTGCCCAAAGACTTCACAAACCCCCGCGTCGCATCCGGCATGAAAAACGGAGTATTGATTACTCCGTGTTTGGTTCCAATTTTCCCAATCCTTCGATTGTCTTTTTGCGAAATTATTTCAAACATAAGTTTTTCACTCCGCTATCGCGTCGTGAACCCCGATTACGAATCGGGGACATACGAATCAACATCTTGAAACTCCGTTTCCTCGCCAGAATCTCTCGGAGAGGACTCCGGTACGCCGCGTTTGTCGGAGTCCCTTTCAGAAAACTCCGCCAGTGAAAAAATAACTTTCACGTCCGAGTTAATTTTTCGATAAAATAGCAAGGCGACTTACTCATTCCATTACTTTATAATTCGAACCGAGGCTGGCGTCTTCCCTGAGTTCGGTAGTCTTGCCTTCGAACACGACGGACAAATCCGCCCCGGTGAAAGAATCTTTGGCAGAAAAAGTCGAAGAATTCAAAAGCGGCATTTCCCTTCCGACCTGCTCGACAGACGGTTTCACTTTCACCTGAAAACTGACTTCCTTGGGAGAAGACAAAATTCCCGTTCCCGCGCCGATGTTGCCGATTTCCCAGCTGATGGAATTATTCCTCTCATTATAACTAACCTTGGCGTCTTCGGGAAAAATCTTGCCGGTCATTGTGACGCCCGTCGGTAGAACTGATTCCACTCTGGCGGAAGTCACGTCGTTGGAAACATTGCGGGCAATCCAGTGAATCGCGTAGGTGGTTTCCTGCCCGACTTTCGGCGGGATGGCGCCCGAATTGGAAATATTGGGATCGGTGTGATAGCCCTTGACGTCCAGCACCAATTTGGAATTGAGTTTCATATCCATCTTGTTGCCGGCAATAATCTTATTCATTGAAATCGGCGTTGGGATATCCGGACTGTCAATTTTGGATATACTTGAAATCACGAAATTTTTGTCATTGGCGCTGGCAATCGGAATAACGTTTTTCACCTTAATGGAAAATCTGATCATTCCGCCCTTTCCCGGTTCCAAGTTCTTAAGTTCCGGGTGATCCGACGCTTTCCAAGTTATCGTTTTCTTTTCCGCGTCGTAATATCCGCCCGTCGAATCCAACTCAGAATAGTCCAGAACCGGACTGTCCAAAGTTTCCGTGACAATCACGTTCTTAAGACCGATCGTCCCTTCATTTTTATAACTAATCTCAAAGTTAAGACCCTCTCCCGCGTTGACATTCAAACTTCGAGCGCCGTTGACTATTTGTGAAATAATCAATGGAGAAGAGACAATTTTTGTCGAAACATTTTCTCCGCCATACGCCACAAACGCGCCGCTTTCAAATGTTCCCACGGAAGCCTCCATCACTCTGATTTCGTCGCGATTACCCTCCAGTTTTCCGCTGATTTCAACCTTCCCGGATCCTCCGGCGGAAACACGCCCGATATACCAAATATTGTCGCCCTCGAAAACTCTGGGAACGGAAGATGAAAAAGAAAAACCTGCCGGATAAACCGCCCTGATTCGGATGCCTTCCAAATCCTCCGGCCCCGTGTTTTTGTAACTTATCAAATAATTAATCTCGTCTCCGCTGGACACATTCTGCGGCGCCATCGCTTCGATTTCCAAAGGAGTCGAATCGACGTTTATCCCCAATTGATTTTGAGAAACATACTGAGTGCTGAATCCCGAAGGAGTAAAAATCATCTCCGCCTTGAGATAGACCAGCGCTCCTTTGGAGCTGTAGATCCGGCCGTTAAAAATCGCTTTCCCCTGGCCGCGCCCCGCGATATTCCCCAAGTCGAAAGTTCCCGATGTCAAACTTTCCGGCTTGAAATTGGGATTTTCTTCCGGCTTGAAACTTTCCGGATAAGTGATTTTGAGTACCGCGTTTTCCAAACCGGCGTGATTATTGTTGTCATATCTGATTTCGTAGGTTAACAGCTTGCCGCTTTGGGCTTTGTCCGGTCCGGCAATTTCCAATTTCATCCGCTCCTCGCTGAATGACCAGTATTTCAAAAAATAGAACCCCAAAGCCAAAAGAATTATCCCCAGCACTCCCGCCAGCGCGATCGCTCCCTTTCCGATAGCTTTTTTTTGCTCCGCGTCAAACCCGGTCTGTTTTTCCGCCCAGGCATCTCCCTCCGCCAAGTTATTTTCCGGCCTGGCCGACTCCGCGCGCGGGTTATACTCGCTCGTGCCGTGGGCGGACAGATTCGCATCCTCGTCCTTCTTATATAATTTGTTTTTTATATCATAAAGAGACATAGGTTTGGTTCGGTTTTTATTTTTACGTCTTAATGATACTGTATTTTTACGGCTTTATCAAATACAATTTTGCCGATAAAAAATCCAAAATCCAAAGCACCAAATTTCAAACAAATTCCAATACTCAAAATTACAAATTCAAAACGTTTTGAATTTATTCTGAATCTGATTTTTTTGTATTTTGGATTTTGGATTTATTTGTGATTTGTGATTTTGAATTTTGAATTTAATTCACTATCCACTTCACCTGCTCGCTGATGATCAGCTGGGCGTTTTTGATGTCATTAGAAGGCACTTTCAATTTCCCCAAGTTTTCCATTTTGTTGGCAAGAATTATCCGAACCATTTTCACGCACCCGTCGCTGACGCGCGTCTCGCCCTTGCCGGAAAAACATTCCGGGCAGACCACCCCGCCCAAGGGGGCGCTGAAATAGTTTCGGCCGGGAATAATTTTGTTCCGGCACCCGACACAAGCGTCAAAACTCATCCGGTAGCCCGAAAAATCAAGCAATTTAAAAATCAGTCCGGCCGTCAGAATATCTTTTTTTTCTTCGTCTCCTTCGCCGGCCGCCTTATTCATCATTTTTAAATAGCCTGAAAGCAAAACATATATCCGCTCGTCTTTTTCTTGGTCGGTGATAAGTTTTTCCAAAATTCCGATTGCCCGAAAAGCGCTCTCCAAAAAAGAAAAGTTTGATTTCAAAGAGGGAAAGCAATTGGTCGCGATCGCTCCCGTGATATTGCCCCGACCGCGATTTTTGGAAATGAAAATTTCGCTCTCAGTCAAAGACTCCAAGCTTCCCGCCAGGCGCGCCGCCGGCTTTCTCGTTCCCTTGCCCACCGCCCAGATCTTCCCGGCTTCCAGGGTATAGATAATATACATCCGGTCCGTTTCACCCAAATCCCTTTTGCCCAAAATTATGCCATTGTATTTATATTCCATAAAACAATTCTATCCGATTTTGGAAGAAATAAAAAGAAGAGGATTAGGCTCAATCCTCTTTCTTGAAGTTTTAATATCCTGTCTTCCATCCACAAGTGCTAACCGCACCTCAATTTCAAGAGGCCCAGCACCTTAATCAGAAAACTTTCCATATCCAAGGGCTTGTCTAAAACGATATTGGCGCCTGACGAGAGAGCTACCTCTCTCAATGTTCTACCTCCCGGTAAAACGTCCTCCGCATCTCCGGACATGAAAATTATGGGGATAGCTCCGATATCACCCTCCAAAGAACGAACCAATTGAATGAGATCAAGTCCTATCATGACCGGCATTTTGTTATCAGTTATTAGAAGCTCAAAGGGATTAGCCTCTAAACACGCCAGTGCCTCGGCGCCGTTTTTCGCCAGCGCCACATCGACACCCAAGTAATCTAGTGCCCGTCCCAGCATCTCCCTTATGCTCTCTTCATCATCCACCACTAAAACCTTCTTTTTTTTCATCTCAATATTCTCCTATGACTATAACCAAAGAACTACTATAAAAAAACTTCCCCAGCCGTCTGCCAATTACCCTAGCAAAAATACAACTTTTCGGCAAGCATATTCCAAAAGGCATAAAAAATTCGCCGCGGCATGAAACACGCCGCGGCGATATGACACAAAAGATCTCAATGATGGCCGTTGCCTCCATGACCATTATTGTTGCTGTCTTTCACCCTGAATACTCGGGAAGAGCTCTTAGTTGACATTATCTTCCCGCAATTCGAGTACCATTTTCTCAAGACATATGACGGCGCACCATTGTCCCCCGGACCAACTCTTTTGAGGAACGCCTTCACCCGGGGATTTCCACAGTCTTTGCCAACTTCCCGAGCCAAAACAGACTGCAGTTTTGGCAAAGCCTTGCATTTAGCCTGTCCCCCTCCGCAGGCCATAAACCGAATTTCTCCGGGAGAAATTCCGGTTATTTCAAAAAAGGATCCAAGGATTTGACCTGTGAAAACCGGTTCTTCTTGGAATCCTCTGGAACTGTCTTCTTCTCGCTTTCGCCATCCTAAACCTCCTATGTTGTTAAAGAAACAACCCAAAAAAACGGCCTCCTATTAGCAAGCCTATCAAGAAAAATAAACTTTAGTCAAGCGAAGGATTATTTTTCTTACTACTTTATCAATCTCTTTTTCCTCAAGTTATTCCTCCGCCACCAAGCGCCCAGCGACAAAGCGAGAACGCCCGCGGCGGCTCCGTACGGCCAAGCGCGATTTGAAGATTGAACCGGCTTTTCTTCGGGTGCTTCCGTCTCCGCGCCTTCCACTGTTTGTTCATTTCCATTGCTTTCCGTCCCTTGCTCCGTCTGAGACTCCTGTCCGCCTTGCGTTTGTTCCGGCGGAGTTTGTTCGCCCAAAACCGTTCCGGCCGGCAAACTTTCCGTTCCTTCGTCAGTTACAATCGTCTCTCCGCCATCTTCCGAAATTTTGACGGAAATTATTTTCACGTTGCTCTTATTGCCAGACTCGTCCTGAGTGACAAATTTGTAATAATATTTTTCTCCGCGCGAAACATTGTCATCCGTATAACTCTCGTCATCCCGATCGTTTCTGGCAATGCGCGAATCGCTGCCGACTTTGAAGTTCCGATTGTCCCCGCGATAAACATAGACTTTGTCGATGTCGGAATCTTCCGCGTCCCAAGACAATTCCACTTCGTTATTTTTCTCTTCATATTCCGCGTCCAAATCCTTGACATTGTCCGGATCGCGCGTGTCCGTTTTGACGTTTTTCGCTCCGATTTCACTGGTGTTTCCCGCCTTATCAATAGAACGGTAATAGAAAATATGTTCTCCGTCTTCAATTTTGACGGGCGAAACGTAAACGCTCCAAGTCCCCGTTTTTGAATCGATTTGATATTCTATGCGGTCAAGATTTTTGTCGCTGGCTGCGAGAGTGATTATTGGATTTGTAACATACCAGTCATCATCCCCGTCGGGACTGACCGGATCAATCGACAAGCCGACGGTCGGAATGGTTTTGTCAAAAACGATTTTCAGTTTGAAAGTGTTTTCAATATTGCCGGCGTTATCCGTCGCGTGGGATTCGATGCTGTATTCTCCATCGACCAGCGGCAAAGCTAGCGGGCCGTATGTCCATGAGGTTGTTCCAGCAGCCAGAACTAATTTTTCATCAGCTTGCCAATCGGCGCCGTTCCAATATGTGATAACGTCATCAACATCTCTCTTAATCAATAATTCCACTTTTTGCACCCCGCTCAAATTGTCGCCAGCTGTGCCTTCAAGTGTTCCGTTCCAATCGCTCAGGTAAACCACACCGTCCGGCCCGTCGTTCGGAAATGTTATCTCGCTGTCCGGAACATTAAGATCAATATTCACGCCGTTGGAAACCGCCGTTTCCGTGTTGCAGTTTCCGGCTTTGTCGCAAATACTCGGATTTGGAATTACCGAACAAGTTTGATTTCCGCCTTCGGTAGTGATATCACAAGTCGGATCAACATACCCGTCCGCCATAAAGTCATCAGTGTAATGGAACGTCGAAGTCTGCGGTATTGTGTTGTACCAATTGGAAAAGGTCGTCTTGTTAGCCAATATTGGCGCCGTATTATCAACAGTCACCCTCCACACACTACTCCAAGCGCTTGAATTTCCGGCTGTATCAACCGCTCGAACATGCCAGTAATAGATTCCCTCCAGAGTCCCAGACGTGGAAATTTCTGATGCCGAAAGCGCCGCTGAAGTATAGATTGGGATTACGAACGATCCGTCAGGATTAGTATCGCTTGAATTGGAAGATTGGTAGAAATAAGAAATTGGAATGCTAAGGTCATCTACTCCACCCCAATCAGCCTTGGTGAAGTCTGTTGAAGTTAGATAAACTCCGTCCGTCGGACTCACCTGAATCGGCACATCCGGCGCGGTCGTATCCACCACATCGACTGTTCTGGTAACTTGATCGGCCACATTATGATGGATATCAGTTACATTATAGGTCACAGTGTAGACGCCCACTATATTCGCATCGACCGGATTAACCGCAACAATATTTGTCGTTAAATTTCCATCATAATTATCCAGGGCTGTCGCACCGGCGTCAGTGTAAGTTGAACCCAATTCAACCGTTGCCGGTGTTACACCCAGTAAAGTTATAACTGGCCTTGTTGTATCGACAACATGCACTGTCCTAGTCGCGCTTCCAGTGTTGCTGTTAGCGTCAGTGTATGCATAAGTCAAAGTATAATCGCCAACTACGTCCGTGTTTACTGTTCCGCTAGTGGCCGAAGCAACAGTTCCACTGCCATCGACCGCGTCTGTCCAAGTCGCACCGGCATCCGTAAAGGACGTATGAACTTCAACTGTGTCAGTGCCTATGGTAATCATTACCACTGGCGCGGTTGTATCTACAACCCTTACCGTCCTTATGACCGGAGTGGCGTGATTCCCCGCCGCGTCAGTCGCATTGTAAGTAATTATATAAGTACCAACAATTGATGTATTGACTGAACCGGACGATGTTGCTGCGAATGATCCGTCTATAGCATCAGTTGCAGTTGCCCCGAGCTCCACATACGAACCTCCAACTTCAATATCAGAAGTAATCCCATCTAAAGAAATAACAGGGGCGGTATTGTCTACCGTCACTTCAACGACAAAGTCAGTGCTGCGATTGTCAGCCGCGTCCCTTTCCGCAAATTTAATCTGATACACTCCATCGCTTCTTCCGATCGTATTCCAGGAATAAAGCAACCTGTTCGTAAATTCATCAGCATGATTGACTGTCGTTGTATAAATTTGCTGTCCATTGCTTTTCCTGTATATCGCCAGCCAGTAGTGATGCGGGAAGCTATCTGTCACTGTTCCTCTTATGGCAACAGTTCCCGACACTGATACTGAAGCCGTAGGCGCAGTGATGGCAACAACCGGAGCGGATTTATCGATATTGTTTATCGTAACCGTTTGGATAGTTGTATTTCCAGCATCGTCAGTCGCCACAAAATCAAACGAATCATTGGCAGTGAAAGTATGCGAAGTAGTATTTAAACTTCCTTCATTAGTTGAAGCCGTTACTGTTATATCATCATTTGTAAGCGCGGTTGAATACGGATTGATGGTAATGACAGGCGGAATGCTATCCACAGTCAGCGTCGCAGAACTAACTTCACCGCTCTCATTTCCGGCGTTGTCTTCGGCTGCAACTTTCATTGTATAAGTTTCATCAGTCAATCCGCTAGTAGAAACTCCCGCGACACTAGTTGTTCCCGACAAAAACATTGCCGTGCTGTTCCAAAGCTCCCACAGATATTGTTTCACTCCTGATCCAATGTCAGTGGCAGCCGTCCAAACCCAATTGATAACTGTCGAATTGGTAGGACTGGAAACATTAGGCGTTGGCGTGCCAAGTCCGGTCGGAGCGGTATTATCAACAACTATTCGCCAGGCATTGCTCCAAGCGCTAGAATTCCCAGCCGCGTCTGCCGCTCGCACGTGCCAATAATACGTACCTGTCGGCGTACCAGCAGTGGAAATTTCTGAAGCCGGAAGCGCCCCTGAAGTATAGGCGGGACTCGCGAACGCACCGTCTGGATTCAAAGTCGGAGATGTTGATGATTGGTAAAAATAGAAAATCGGAGCACTTGAATCGGATACATCCGACCAATTGATTTTTGTCTGGTTAGCTGTCGTAGTATTAATTCCGTCAAACGGACTTACATGAGTAGGCGCATTTGGTGCGCTCGTATCCACAGTCACTTTCCAAGGATCGCTCCAAGCGCTTGCGTTTCCGACTTCGTCAATCGCGCGAACATGCCAATAGTACACATTATCAGGCGTACCCGGACTGTCGACGGAAGTCGATAGATTTGCATGATATCCTGATCGACTCACAAAAGAACCGCCGCCTCCATTTGTATCAGGTAAATACGAAAATTCCCATTCGTAGGTTACCGGAGAATCATCGGTAGAGGCATTCCACCTGAAAGTAAAGTTATGCGTTGTCAAATATTCATTATTGCTCGGCAAAGTTAAAATTGGCACGCTTGGCGGAGCAATATCTTCCAGCTCCCCAAAATCCGTGAAGTGATTGGTTAGAATCTTTGTATCAGTTCCATCGCTGATTGAACATTCATTTGAAACAAATGTTGGTGTATCATAGCTTCCGCCGCAAATATTGGTAATTTGCACCCAGGCAGTTGAACCAGCTGGTTTATATCCAACTGTTCCAGCAACCCCTGCTAATACTAATGTGATGGGATTGCTAAAAATCAACGTCCCGCCAGGTGAACCAACCGAAATCACCGTGCCTCCGACACTAAATCCCGCGGGCGCATCTCCGCTTGGTGCTTCGTGAGTCGGCGGCGTTATCACTCCGTCCCAACCCGCCGGTCCCGTAATTGTTGTTCCATCGGGAATACTGGCGCTTACGCCAGGAAGATCTGAATTGGTTAATATGATCGGGTTGCCATCAACTCCGGATTGCAAAGTAACCGCACCGCCCTCCAATCCTCCGGACAAATCCAGATTGGAATCATCATTAAGAACTAAATTTGTAATTCCACTGGGCAAATCCGCTTCGCCGCCGCTTCCCAAGCTGAGATCAGAACCCTCAGTTGGGGTAATAGTGTTGTCGTCGCTAACAGTATCGGAAAGGATTGTCATTTCTGAATTGACGTACCACGGATCATAATCAACCCCTGTATAAACTTTATCCATAATCTCCGTGGAATCCGCCGTCCCCCACCAGTTTTCTTCCGCATTCAATGTCACATTACTCCAAGTTCCATAAATAGCATTACTATCAATTTTATTTTCAGAACTGAGGATAACATTCGGCGCCGCGCCTCCAACTGCATAATCTCGAATAATAACTCCGTAGTCATTATTATTAATAATATTTTTTGAAATAGAACCGACGGTAGCAACTTCACTGCCACTAAAATAACCAGCCCACTGATCGGCTGACCACACGGATATTCCGACAGGAAAAGCTTTGCCAGTATGACTCAAGCCATTAATGCTATTGTCGTGTATGTTTATACTTGGAGTCGCTACAGTCCATATGCCAAACTGATTGTTAATGAGAGTATTGTTAGAAATCTCAATTGGGCTAGCTCCAGGCATATAAAGCAGAACGCCTGTCGCTCCGTCAGCCTCAACATCATCTATCGGATCATTTGAACCGCTATAAGTCCCACTCCAAACATTCCCGCTAACGTTATTGTCCTTAATTGAACCAACTGCTCCAAAACCAATCTGAATACCATTTTGGGCAATGGATGCAGTTGATCCTGCTCCTAATATGACATTGTTATGAATATTTGCGACTAATCCACTGTTATTAGCTGTTATACCATTCTTATTATAATCAGAAATGTGAGAATTTTTCACTTCACCATTCATAGCTGTCCCGTAACCAGACATTAATATGGCATTACCCTCGCTGATATTTATTCCATCAACCTTCACTGAATCAACCAAGGCACTCCCCAAATCCCTAAGTAAAATTCCTACGAAGCGATTAGTACCAGAGGGAACGGAAGAAACAAGAGAACCATCAACTTTTATATTTTTCACAATAACATTACCTCCTGAAACATTACTCGCGATAATCCCGGCCGTATTAGCAGAACCACCGGAAGCTCGATTGAACAATTGAAAAACATTAGCCGTTGCCTGAGTTGGTTTAATTATAGTTGTATCGCCTGCTCCTTGTAATGTTAGACTTTCGTTTATAGTTACTTGTTCATCATAGATTCCCTCCGTAACATTAATCGTATCGCCGGGAGAAGCTGCATCAATAGCATTTTGCAATTCTTTTTCAGGAGTAACTATTAAAGTATCCTCTAATAAATACACCAGACCAAAGGCAGGATCGTTTTGCTTATCCAACAACGTATTTTCAATAATCGCTAATTCTGAGAAATTGGCGCTAGACGGACTAACGCCGTCAAATTCATTACCCGAGGTAGCATCTATGCTTCCGCCACCATAAGCAGAAATTGATATTTCGTTGTCATCAAAATTTGAGTTGGATATCGTTGATATTGTTGCTGATCCGTAAGTTAAAACACCTGCTGCCTCATTCCCATCCGGTGTGTAATTGAATCCTGAAATATCCGTTTTATTGATCGTGCCTGTAACCGTGCCTCCTCCCTGATTCCAAGCCAAAATACCATTCTGCGCGATAGTCATTGTCGGGCCATTCCCCGTGATCGTACAGTCATCAACCGTAAGATCAATCGTTCCAGCGCCACCAGTACCATTACTATTCCCATTCACAGCATCAATCGCATTCTTTTGAAAACCGGAAATCGCGGTTTTTGAAACAGTCAAGGTGGTGATTTTACCACTTCCGGCATCGACACCCAAACCTTGTCCGGTCTGACTTCCGTTGATGGTATAAATACCAGCAATCGCACTTTCATCAATTGAACCAGTCGATGCGTTCCATAAAACTATGGAATCAGCACCACCAGATCCAGGAGTGCTGCTATTGCTATTAATGGTCATTCCGCTAATATGTATTTCCGTCGAATTATCAACTAGCACAGTTACCAGAGAGTTGGCAGTATATTTATGACCTATCCCAGAAGTGATCAATAATGAAGGATTAACAGTTGTCGAACTCGCCCCCTTACCTACAATATTCAAATTGCTCTTGTTTCTGATAGAAAAACCTGCGTCATATGTTCCCTCTGCCACGTTAACTGTTCCGCCTGCTGCTACTGAATCAATTCCTTCTTGAATAGTATTGAAAGGATAATCTTCCGTTCCGAATTCCTCATTGACATCTGCTCCATCATCAACATATACTATTGAATTATCGTTAGTATAACCTTCCGTAGGTTCTGTCATAATTCTCCAATCACTTCCACCGTCTATTGTTCTTCCTGCCGATTCCCCTTGTGCTGGATAATGATCAATTACAGCGCCACTTGTTCCGCCTATCTCAACAGAATCAATATCAAGAAGTCCATTTTTAAGTGTAACTATTTCATTTGAAGAATCATTTAACCAACCGTCTGAGTGATAAAACACCGCCAATCCTCTTGCTGGAATTTCGGTAGAATCAGGTATTCGTATGTCTGCTGTGCTTGAATTATCAACTATTTCCCATCCTGATACATCTATATTGCCATTGGTATTATTATATAGCTCAACCCATTCATCGGCACCATCTACAGAATTAACATAAATTTCATTTATCAGCACCGGCCTTTCGCTATCCGGAGTCGGGACTGTCAAAATGAATATCGTAAAATGATCCAACCCTTTGATCTCCATCACTTTTTTGGAATCATTGGCAATCTCGTCCACACTCTCATCTTCGGTAACATTTTTCAAATCTTCTTTCTTAATCTCATTTTCCTCCGTATACAAAACCTGAACATCATCCGCTTTCACTTTCTCATTATTCTTCTTGTCTGGATAAGGCAAGGTCAAATCATATTCAAACGTCCCATTTTCCATGTTTGAAGTAATATCATAAGCGGTGTCAGAAAGCGCGCCCAATGAAAGCATTTCTTCGGCGGAGAGTTTAATTTCTTTGATCACAAGACTTCCCGCCTTTTCCGGCAGCTTAGTAAAAGTCACCGTCACCTTGCTATTTTGCGGTGCCTTATATGTTTTATTCAATTCCACCGGCTCAATTGAAGCGGTATTTCCATCAATAACCCATTCGGCTTTTTCTTCGACTGGTGCTTCTGTCTTTGTTTCTTCTTCTGATTTCACTTCTTCGAAAACATCTTCCGCCGGTGCTGTTTCCAAGACAGGAGTCTCAACCACAGCTTTCTCTTTCGGTTCCACGCTTTCTTCTTCAGATGTTACTTCCGGAACGATTGTTTCTTTCGGCGCGAGAGCTTCCTCTTCCTTGGGATCCTCTTTCACTTCCTCTTCCGGCGCCTCTTCAGTAACCCCAACCTCACCTTCGGCGCTCGCCGTCATCATCTCCATCGCCACAAAATTCAGCGAAGTCATTTGGAAAATCAAAATTGGAAGCATAATGCTTGCCATAACTTTTTTAATTTTTCTGGCTTCTCTTTTGGTGAGCCGAAGCTCAAACATTTTTTTAATCATCTTCATATTTGTTTAAAACTTACTTGATTATTTTATTTAAAAAATTATCAAAAAAAGACCAACCACCATTCATTATAAACACAATAATGAACGCCGGTTGGCCTTCGCTAAAACGAAACAATCTTTTGACTCGCAAAAAGACGTTACCATTTCACCCGTATTTCTCCATCCTGTCAGACAGCGTCCGCCAAGCGAACAACATTTGGCAGAATGGATTTTTTATTTTTCATTTCCCCTCCTAACGTCTCCTTATGAGTATTATACCAACCGCCAAAATTATTGCAACAAAGTTATCCACACCTTTTGGCTTGACAAAGCCATTGTTTTGTGTTTTTATCCGAAAGCGCGCTTGCGCTGCTTTACAAACCTGGCATAATATGCTATAAAGGACGGTTATAGCTCATTGACAATCCAAAGTCAAAGCTCCGCTTTTTCGCCCATTTTTTGGACCAAAAAACGGGGCTTTGGATCGGAAAAAATTAACATTTTTGAGAGGAGTGAAAAAATGCAACAGAAAATCTTTGCAATGGATAATGAGATCGACTTTCAGAGCGACATTATGGTCGCAGTTTTAGCTTTTTTAATGTCATTTGTTTTTGCCATACTGTTTTTCGAAAAAAGCTTCATCGAAAGCATGTACAGTTCTTCGTTTTTCCAAGCATCTTTTGTTGTTCTGGCATTTGCGAATCTGATAGTTGTACATGCCTTCACGGAAAATCGACTAAAAACGCTATCCATATTAACCATGGAATCATTCCTAGCACTGGTGGTATACAAACTCGCTTGTTATATCTCCATCGTCGTTGACGGCAGCGGCTCGACAGAGGAGTTCTTGGCGTCACTCGCTAAAATATCGGGATTATTTATGCTCTGCGAAGTCGCCGGCATAGCACTACTCGATATTGGATTTTATTTGTGGCTTCGCAAAACCATAAGCAACAAGCGGGACATTGTGGCGATTATGTGCGTAATTGTCGTGTTGGAGATTACGCTTGGATATCAACTTTTCTTTTAAGGAAAGGGGAAATCAAATGCCTAAAAAAATATGCGCTGTAGCAGCTCTGCTGGCATTCATCGGCTCATTGTCCTTGTGGTATTTTCAAAAGGATCTACCCAAGCCAACAAATCGCCACGAGGCGACCATAATCTTCTCCCACGATTCCGAGGGAGAGGGAATCATCATACTGACATTCTTCGATGGTTCCCGTGGATTTCTTTACAAGAGGGATGTCCCGCGAGAACTTTGGAGCCGGCAACTCGGCTCTAATAAAAGCGTTATCCGAGTCGAAAGGGAGGGTTTCCTCCCCGACGGCAGAGAAAAAATCATAATCAGCGGGACTGAGTCCCGTTGGTCTTGCGCTCTTATCGCGGAGATGAATTATTTGTGAGACTTCTTCTCTCCATTCGGTACCCCCGCCTTGGCATCATCGCCGAGCGGGGGTTCTTTTTTTTGTAAATAAAAACGGTCCTGGCGATAACGCCCGGACCGTTTTTATATGCGCTCATCTCTTTTTAATTGATGAGAGAAAGACAAGGAATCTAGTCTTTAATTTGTTTTAGGCTTTCGCCTTTTTTGTTTTGGCTATTTATTTTTTATTTTTGTTTTTATCCCCTACCACTTTTGTTCTTGCGCGAAAAACAAATCTGGCGAGGGACAATATTAAATTTTTAAGGCCAACGTCCAAATATTTCGGATCGCCACGGAAAGAAACGCCAAAGGCATAAGAACAAGCGACAACATGTATATCCAAACGGCGGAAAGTTGCAAAATCAGAATAATGGAATTTTTGTTTTTCGCCAGTCCGTCGGCGATTTTTTTGAAAAATCCGTTTTCTCCGTCCGATCCGGACGGTTTGCCGACGTTCCCGCTTCCGCCCGTCTCAGCGACATTTTTCACCGACAACACCGACGGCGCTATTTTCTTGCCTTCCTCGATCAAATTCTTATTCCCCTGTCCGGAAAAATTCTTTTCCTTATCGACAATGTCCGCCGCCCCGATCTTCCGGCCGAATTCCTGGACGGAGATAATAGCCGTCTGTCCGTTAATCTCCCCTGCCGCCACCGCCACGCCGATTTCCTGGTAGTTGGCGTTCAAAATATTTTTCCGATGGGTGGGAGAATTCATCCAAGCCTTGTGCTGTTCCTCGGCGGTCAAGAAATTGATAGCCAAATTTTCTCCGGCATATTGATAGTCGTATCCGTTTTTGGAAAACCAATGCCAAGGTTCCGTTCCGGCGGGAGAAGTGTGGGCAAAATAATTGTTCTTGATCATATCGTCCAACTTGTCCTGGGCAACCTTGACTAGTTTTTCGCTTTCCGACAAACCGGGAAATCCTTGCGCTTCCCTTGACTCATTCACGAACCGAATAACATTAACGCCCGTTATCTCGCTCGCCAACGCCGGACCGGCAACCAAAAAAAACACAAACGCAAAAGCCGTAATTCTGACAAGATATTCAGTTTTAGTTGTTTTAGACATATTCTGATAGATATATTTTATATCTCTATTTCGTATTTCGCTCATTTCGTAGTTCGTAAAAATAAAAAAAGCCGGATTCACCCGACTTTCCACCTGACTTTTGGCTCCCTTGAGCCATCACTATCCCTAGTATAGCATACTTTTCGCTCCGACGCAAGAAAAAAAGAAGGCCTTACCGGAAAACGCGTCCCCGTAAGGCCTGCCGCTAAAAAGATCACGTAATGTGTAGCGACCTCCCCAGCTTCCTAACCAAAAAAACATACGTACCTCCGACTATTCAATCAGCTCCCTCATGACTCCCGCGATCGCGTCTCCTGAAAAACGATCGGAAAACTCCGCGGGGTCGCCCATCGCGCGGACGGGCTTTCCAGTTCGACGCTCAGCACGAAATGCCTGCCGCCGTACCAGCTCTTGCTCATACTCTTTTCTGCAAGAAGCCGCTTTTTCTTTAGCTTCTCGCAGATCCCTTGTCATCTGTTCTACTGCCTGCCTGTACAAAAGACAGACTTGATCTATGAATGACAAAATTATCTTCATCTCTACCCCTTTCTGCTGTTTTCCGAAAGCAGCAATAAAATAAGCATTCCAATGAAAGCCCCGACCGAGACTCCGGTCGGCAGGGTGATATTTGTATAGGGCGAATCAAGAAAATTCGCCATGTTGACGAGGATGTCAAAGAACGGGAACATATACCCACTCCTATCTCTTGATGTTAATCAAAAGTTTCCGGCCTTCAATGACAAATTCCTTTTGAAGGTCAGAATCTTCTGACTTTTCCGCGTATTTTAATTCATCCGCCAGTGTTTCTTTGGCAATCAAATCGCCGAATTTTTCAAAAACAACTGACTGGGGACTATAGCACACTTTGATGCGGTTGTCAACCTCATACCCCGCCTCCTTCCGCATCTCCTGGATATGACGGATCAACTCCCGAGCCGCGCCTTCCAGCCTTAAATCTTCGGTAATTTCTATATTCAAACCAACCCTGATTCCCCCAATTTCTCCGATTGCCCAATTTTCCCCTTCCGGAATTTTTTCAACAACCTCAACCTTCTTCACATTTAGTTCTTCTTTAATTATTTCATTCAATTCATTGTTTGAAAATTGAAAATTGCCTGCCTGTCCGGTAGGCAGGAAAATTGAAAATTTCTCGAGTGGTTGGCGGACTTTGATTCCCGCTTTGGCGCGAAGTTGCAAAGCCTCCGTGATAATATTCCGGACTTTTTCCATCTCCGCGTTCAATTCTTCTTCAATCAAATCCTCATCCGCCACTGGAAAATCGCAAAGATGCACGGACTCCATGCCCTCTCCCCCAGCCCCTCTCCCGGTTACGGGCGAGGGGGGCAATTTATCCCCCTCTCCCCTGTACTCGGGGGAGATGTCCCGATGTAATCGTCGGGACAGAGAGGGCTCTCCGGCAAGGTTTCTCCAAATTTCCTCCGCCACAAACGGCGTGAACGGCGCCATCACTTTTGCTAAAGTTACCAAAACATAATGCAAAGTTTCATAGGCTTCATTCTTGTCCGTGTCATTTTCCGATTTCCAAAATCTTTTCCGGCTCCGGCGAATATACCAGTTGGAAAGATTGTCGATAAACTTCGGAAACAGCCGCGCCGCCCTGGTCAATTCATAAGATTCCATCTCCGTATTCACGTTTTTTATAAGCAACTGCAACTCCGAAACAATCCACCGATCCAGCAGGTTGCCTTTTTCTTGCGTTACGCGTTCCACGTTTTGCGATCCGCGAAATCCGTCAATATTGGCGTACAGCACGAAAAACGAATACGAATTCCAAAGCATCCGAAACATTCCCCGCACCAATTCCGCCAGTTCCGATTCTTTGAAATTCAAATTTTCCGCCTGCATAACGGGAGAAGCGCTGAGATAATAGCGGAGCGCGTCGGCGCCGTATTTGTCCAAAACATACATCGGATCCGGATAATTTTTGAGGCGCTTCGCCATCTTTTTTCCGTCTTCCGCCAAAACTATTCCGTTGACGACTACATTTTTGAACGCGATACTGTCTTTTACGCCAGTCGCGATAATATGCAGATAATAAAACCAAGCGCGCGTCTGGTCGATGCCTTCGGCGATAAACCGCGCCGGAAAACCACCCTCGAATTTTTCCTTGTTTTCAAACGGATAATGCATCTGGGCATACGGCATCGAGCCCGAGTCAAACCAGGTGTCCAAAACATCCGGCACCCGTCTCATCTCCCCGCCACACACGCCACACTTGAAAGTGATTTTATCAACAATGTGCTTGTGAATATCAATAATTTTTTCTTCCGATAAATCCTCCAACTCCTTAACCGATCCGATAACTTTTAGTTCCCCGCAATCGCATCGCCAGATCGGCATGACGGAAGCCCAAAAACGTTGTCTCGAAATAGACCAGTCGCGAGCGCCTTCAAGCCAGTTACCCCAACGGCCTTTCTTTATGTGCCCGGGCGACCAGTCAATATCCTCAGCCAGTTCAATCATCCGCTCTTTGATTTTTTCCACGCTGACAAACCAGGAAGTCGTCGCGTAATTCAAAAGCGGCGTGTCACACCGCCAACAATGCGGATAACTATGCTCATATTTTTCTTTGCTAAAAAGCAAATTATTTTTCGCCAGATATTTTATAATTTCCACATCTGTTTTTTGTGTGTCTTCAATCGGTTTCACGTGCAATCCCGCAAATTCTCCCGCTTCCGATTTGATCATTCCATCCATTCCTACGTGCTGAATAAATGGCAACTCATATTGCTTGCCCAGATTCATATCGTCCTCGCCGAACGCCGGCGCGATATGCACCACCCCTGTCCCCTCTTGGGTTGTCACAAAATCCCCGGCGTAAATTTTCCAGCCATTTTCACGATTTTTCAGTTTTTCATCTTGAGAATAATAATCAAAAAGAGGTTTGTATTTCTTGCCAACCAAATCTACTCCTTTAAAAATTTTGTGCTCTGGCTCGAACTCAATCCATTCCCCCAAAGAAGACGACCCCAGAATTACATTCTCTGTTTTATCTTTTCCAAAAGCGTGTGGAAAAACTTTTTTCGCCGATGCAGCAGCCATTATATAACTTTCTCCCTTTGTTACATTAATTTTATTGCTGTTTCCGAGAACATTTTTAACTTTCAGTTTAATATAATCAATATCTCCCCCCACCGCTAACGCCACATTCCCGATCAGCGTCCATGGCGTTGTCGTCCACGCCAGAACATATGCCCCCGGCTCATCAACCAATTCAAACTTGGCAATAACCGACAAATCCTTCACATCCTTATATCCTTCCGCCACTTCCGATTGCGAAAGTGTTGTTTCACAGCGCGGGCAAATATGCATCGAACGGTAAGACTCATAAATAAGACCCTTGTCCCAAAGTTCCTTGAAGACCCACCAGACTGATTCCATAAAAGACAGGTCCATCGTCTTGTAGGCGTTTTCCATATCCGCCCAGCGTCCAAGCCGCGTGATCACTTTTTTCCACTCGTCCACATATCCCAAGACTTTTGAGCGGCACAGCTCATTGAATTTGTCGACGCCTAATTTTTCAATGTCTTTTTTCGTTTTTGAGCCCAATTCTTTTTCGACGATATTTTCAATCGGGAGTCCATGGCAATCCCAGCCCCATTTTCTTTCCACGCGAAAGCCTTTCATCGTCCAATAACGCGGCACGATGTCTTTCATAGCGCTGGCGACAATATGGCCATAATGGGGGGTACCCGTGGCGAACGGCGGCCCATCATAAAAAACATAGGGATTATTTTCATCCCTATTCTCAACCGATTTCTCAAAGATTTTATTTTCCTCCCAAAACTTCAGCACTTCCTCCTCCATTTTAGGAAGGCTCATTTTGGGATCGACTTTCTTATACATTTTTATACACCTCTAACGTCTCTCTCGCACATTTCTCCCAATTGAATTTGTCCACTTGTTTCTTCCCGCGTTCGCGATATTCGTTTTTCAAGTTTTCGTCCGCGGCGAATTTGAGCATAGCGTCGGCAATCTCTTGAGTGTTCCGCGGATCAACCAATATCGCCGCGTCGCCGGCCACTTCCGGAACGGAAGAAACATTGGAAACAATCGCCGGCGTGCCGGTGGCGAAAGCTTCCAAAACTGTGGTGCCGAACCCTTCATAGAGCGACGGCATCACGAAAAAGTCGGCATTTTTGAAAAGCGGCACCAGTTCGTCGCCAATGATATAGCCGGTGAAAATCACGTCCTTGGCGATTCCCAAATCCTTGGCGATTTGTTTATATTCCGAAGCCAGCCAGCCGTTTTTTCCGGCGATAACCAGTTTATGGCCGCACTTGGCAGAATTCTTGACGCAAGTTTCTTTGAAAATTTTGAAAGCTTCAAAAAGCCGGGTGATGTTTTTCACCGGTTCCAGTGTTCCCAGAAAAAGGATATATTTTTTGCCGCCGTTGATACCGTATTTCTCCAAAACTTTTCCCCGCTCCATTTTCGATTCTTCAAACATCCGTTTGTCAAATCCGCTATAGATCACTTGCACCCGATTCGGCGCGCAGTGGAAAGTTTCGCAAATATCTTTTTTGGTCGATTCGGAAACGGCGATAATTTTGTCGGCTTTCCCGGCCATAAGATTCATCGTGGCTTTGGTTTTGGCTCTTTTGACGCGAGGATATACTTCCGGCACTTTGTACGCCGCCATATCGTGAAAAGTCACCACGGTTTTCCCGCGATAGGCGGTCGGAATCCGGCTCATGGGAGAAGTGGCGTGCAAAATATCCAGGTGTTCGCGAGCCAGCGTCGCCATACCCAGAATTTCATTGTAAGCGCCCGGCAGATATTTCTTGTAATCGGAAAACGGATAAAATTTTATCTTCACGTTCGGCCGGCTGAATTTTTTGATGTCTTTTTCCCGCACGCGAAAATCAAAGAAAATCACATACTCATTTTCCCTGTCCATTTCCAAAAGATAGCGGATCAGCTGGTAGGTATAGTGCCCCACCCCGATCGCGTCGCCTTTTTCCGGATTCAAAATTGTCCTAGCGTCAATGCCTATCCTCATGAATTTCTTTACGAATTACGAATTTAAATACTAATGTACTAATTGTACTAATATTAACTGCTAATTCTAAGCTGGCTTAGAAAGAATTAGTATATTAGTACTTGATTAGTAATTAGTAAAGACTTACATCCTCTTTGGGGCACTCACTCCGATAAGCCTCAGTGTTTCAGCTAATACTATTCTAACAGCATTTGCCAGTTTTAGTCTAGCCGCCGTCAACTCCGGCTTTTCCGGATCCAAAACCTTCAAGTCATTATACATCGAATGGAACTTATCGGCAAGCTTAATGGCAAAATACGGCAGCTTGTGGACTTCGTACGTCCGGACGATTTCTTCGACAAGTTCCGGAAACTTATTCAGCTCCCGCGCCAAACTCAATTCTTTTTCGTGCGTAAGCAACGATAAATCCACGTTCTCTTGCTTCATATTTCTCTCTTCTTGCTTCCGCAATATCGAACATATCCGGGCGTGCGCGTACTGGACATAATACACCGGATTTTTTTCCGACTTTTCCTTGGCCAAATCCAAATCAAACGTCATATGCGTATCCCGAGAATTCATCAAAAAGAAAAACCGAACCGCGTCACGCCCAACTTCTTCCAAAAGATCATCGATAGAAACATAGGTTCCTTTTCTTTTGGACATACGAAACTCTTTTCCGTCTTTTACCACTCTAAGCAATTGAGTAATGATTATCTCCAGCTTTCCGCCAAACCCCAGCGCTTCCACCGCTCCCATAACACGCTTCACATCACCATGATGATCCGCGCCCCAAATGTCAATAACTCGCTGGAAACCTCGGTCAAATTTATTTTTATGATAGGCAATATCGCCGCCAAAGTAAGTCGCTTCTCCGGTTGATTTTCTCACTACTCGATCTTTTTCATCGCCAAACTTTTCCGCCCGAAACCAAACAGCTCCGTCTTTTTCATAAAACAAATCGCGCGCGATAAAATCCTGGAAAACCTTCCCCACTTCCCCTGATTCATGCAGTGATTTTTCCGAAAAATATTCATCAAACACTATCCCCATCTTTTCTATTGAAGGCTTGATAATTTCTTCCAAAATAATATTCGCGGCCGTTTGACCAACTTCAAACGGGTCAGTACTGTTGATTCGACTTGCCAGATTGTCGATATAATCTCCTTTGTATTGCGCTTCGCCATCCTTGAGAACAGAATGACCCAGGACTTTCACCTGGTTTCCAAAATCGTTGACATAATATTCGCGCCAAGGACTATACCCAGCTTTTTGGAAAATATTCGACAGGGCGTCTCCCAAAGTTCCGCCTCTTCCATTGCCCAGCGTTACGGGACCGGTCGGATTGGCCGAAACAAAATCCAAATGGATTCGCTCCCCCTTCCCGCTCTGGCTGTCTCCGTATTTTTCTTTTAAGCTATTTATTTCTTCTATTTTATTTTGCAAAAATTCTTGGGAAAGATAAAAATTGAGATACCCCGACCTCACTGCTTCTATTTTTTCAAAAAAATTATTCCCCTCTTTTTCAACAATATGATCATTTAACAATCTAACAATTCCTTCCGCCACCTCCATCGGATTTTTCTTCAAGACCTTCCCCAAAACCATCGCAATATTGCTCGAATAATCCCCGAATGCTTCCACCTTCGGGTACTCCACTTCAATTTCCGGCATCACGAAATCAGACCAATTT
>Ga0156399_119_pt1 | contig 26376 bp, 18 predicted proteins | sample RifOxyA3_FD_108043 | JGI IMG/M metagenome (GOLD analysis project Ga0156399, IMG submission 108043) | Candidatus Moranbacteria bacterium RIFOXYA12_FULL_44_15 | reverse complement strand
GTCCCAGAAAATCAAAGAGAACTTTGGCGGTCAAGATATAGGCGAAAGGCAAGATGGGGAACAGGTGGCGAAAACCGATGTTCAGGTTTCCGGTTATGCTGACATAAGCGTAGAGAAAGACGAAAGCGGACATCGAGAGGACGGCGATGTTGTGCCGGATAAAGCTTGAGAAAGCTTCCATTTTTTCTCCGGTTTGGAAAGAGCGGAAAAAATTTCGAAAATTGTTTCCAAAAGAAATGAAGACAGCCAGGAGCATAAAAAACAAAATGGCCAGCGGTTCCTTGATGGCGAAAACAGTCGGGAAATAGGCGGGGAAGGCGGTGGAAGAAACTTCTCGCATAAAATAGGCTCCGTTACCGCCGGCCACCCGGCGGAAAACATAGCCGATGCCTTCGCCGAATATCGCCAGCGGGCGGGTCGCCGCATTTTCATTAAGACCATGCAAGACTTTTCGCGTATAAACTTCCTTGATGTTTTGCGTTTGTCCCGGCGGGAAATTGAAATCAATGGCTTTGGCAACTGTTTCTCGGGACATTTTGAGGGTATTTATAAAATACAGCGCCCAAACGACAACCAGAGAAAAAAGAAATACCAAAAAACCTTTGGCGCAATATTCCGCCAGCTTTTTCAGTTTGAACTTCCAAACGCTTGTTTCTTTTAAATCGCGGTTTCTTCTCGCCAGCGGATAAACGATTGTCGCGAGCGCCAAAACAGGCAGACCGATCATAAAAGAGAACTTGGTGAGTTGCAAAAGTCCCAGAAAAAGTCCGGCCAGAACGACGTTTTTCCAAGCGGGTTCTTTTATAAAGCGCAGGTAAAAATAGAAGGCGAAAGTGAAAAAAGCGGCGGCGCCCAGATCAGTCGTGACAAAATGGTTGTGGCCCAAGATGTTGGGGTCGAAAGCGTAGAGTGTAAGCGCGAAAAGCCCGGCGGAAATTCCAGCCAGCTTCCGCGTCCAATGAAAGATGAACCAGCCCAAAAGAAGAGAGAGAAGAACGATAGGCAAGCGCGACCAGAAAATTATTTGGTCGGGATTGTTGCCTGACGCGTAAAGCAAACTCCGCCCGGCCGCCCATTGCCCCTCGTCCCATTTCCCGGGCAGTTCCCCGGTCCAAAAAGGCTGGTTTGTGTTGAAATTCAAGCCGAGAAAAAGGAGCGGCAAGCCGGCCAAATTCTTGATAAGCGGCGGATGCTCAGGATTGAGGCGGATTTCCTGTTTGGCCACATAGGAATAACTGGCGCCGATATGGGCGGTCTCGTCAAAAATCGCCGTGTCGTTCCAAGCGTTGAGAAACGATACCGCCGCCATAAACAATAAGATTACGGCGATCAGGATTTTGTAGTGTTTGTCAAAAAAGATTCGCATAACTTTTGTTTTGGGAAAATATTATTTCATTTTTAGTTCAAGAAAGTATCCTCCGCCTGGTTTATCGTGGGTATAAGTATTTATGCCGGGAAACATTTGCTTTAATTTCTGCAAATAAGGTTCCGCGGGATCGGTCATTATGATTATAAAATCATCCGTTTTGGGTTTTATATGTTCGATATGAACCGGCCAGACGTAAAAAACATTTTCGGTTTTCGAGGTTTCAACTTTTACGGGTCGGCTGGGGTATTCATCCGCTACGAGATATTTTTCCGTGGAACGGGGAAGACCGTTGAAATAGCCGCTTATTTCCCTCAAATGACGATCGAAAGCTTTGGCTGTTTCGATTTTTTTCGCCCAAACAAGGTGGTATTTAACAGAATTGAAAAGACCGATGAAAATAAACATTAAGATAATAAGACCAAAAACAGTTTTCTTGTACAAAAGTGTTTTATCTTCCGTTTTCCCTAAAATATAGTTGAAAGCTAAAGCGGCGAAAATAAAAACAACCGGAAGCGTGCCGATGGCGCGAAGGCTATGAGGATTGCCTTCATATCCCATTACCTCGGGAATAAGCATCACGAAGAACCAAACCGTCAAAAAAACATACACTTCAAGTTTTTGATCGCGGACTTTTTTTCCGAATCGGAGGACGAAGAGGTGGAATGTTTTCAGAAGGGAATATATAAAGCCGAAGAGAAAAGCAATGCCGGTTAACGGATCCAGCAGAGCGTAAGGAGGAAAATTGTGGCGCCAATTCTGATCGCCCCAAAAGTTATATTTGGCAAGACTCAGTCCGAAAGTTTTGAGAAAAGTTTTGAAAAGATGCCCTTGGTTTATTTCGGGATTGAGAATGGAAATATGTCCCGTGCGCGATTCCCAATATTCGGGGTGGGCGACAAAAAAAGTGTAAAACATGGGACCGGCGGATAAAGACGCGAAAGCTATGAAGACCAGAATCGATGTCCAATATTTTTTCAAAAAATTTTCTCGGGTGATGATCAAGGCGAAAAACATGGCAATCAAGATAAGGGGGGCGATTCTGAAGGAAATATAGGTATGAAGACCGATGCCGAAGATAAATCCGCCAATGGCGAAATTATGCCATCTTTTCGTCCGCAAGCCTTTCCAGAGGAAATAAAAGGAGAAAGACAGAATGGCCGGAACCATATTGGCGCGGAAAGAAATACGGGAGAAATTGATGGCCCAAAAAGAAACGGCAGTAAGGAAGGCGCTTATGAAACCGATTCTTGAATTTGAAAAAAGCTCTTTGGCGAGAAGATAAATTCCTCCTATTGCCAGCGTGCCGAAAATTATGGAAGGAAGTTTTAGGGTAAAGGCAGAAACGCCGAAAAGTTTGAAACACAGGGCGATCAAATTCATAAACAAACCTTCGCGCCCCTGGTTGCCGGGATAAAACCACTGGTATTGCCCGGAAGCGTTGGCTGTCATGGCATCTATCCCGTTCTCCGCTTCGTCTGCGTAAATTCCCGGCGGAACATTATCGATATTATACGCGCGCAGAAACAGTCCGACAGCCAGGATGAAAATTAGGAGGATTGTTGTTTTTGTTTTAGTCATGAAAACTATTTTTTTATCCTTCTCGCCCGCAATCGGGAGAGATGTCTGATGTAATCATCAGACAGAGAGGGCATACTGACTGAGTTTTAAATCGCTATTAAAATTATACATCCATTGACAATTTTTGAAAAGTAAGTTAGATTATATAGTCCTCGAAAGTTGGGGGATTTGGTTCTTAATATGAGCGATTTTCTTTGTCATTCCCGTGAAAACGGGAATCTAGTCTTAAGATTAAGTTTATTTTGGCGATATTTCTTTTTTCGCGGGAATGACAGAGGAGCAATTAGTATTTTGGGTTGCCGGCGGATGTCTCGTCGGCGTGGCAAAAAAACGAAGAAAAGAAGGAGGACGGTCATGCTTAGAAGATTGTTTTCGGTTTTGGTGTTGGCGCTGGCGCTGACCTCGGTGGGCTGTGCTGGGACGAATTACAACGTTCCCGGCCCCGGTGGGATGATGCAGGGTGGGAGAACCGGTGCCTTTGGCACCGATAACTCGTGGGTGTACATACCGCCATCGGCGCCAGTGGACCAGCCGGCAAAAATCCTTCTCGAGGAGAACTATTCTCGAACGGAGGATAGCTGGGAGCAGAAATGCCCCGACCCTCGGCAAAGGAAAAACTTCAAGCACAATGAAGTTAAAGAAAGGAGGGCTAAAGAAGTCCTCAATCCGGCTGCCGAGTCGACAGGCGGTGCTTTCTGGGCCGGTGGCAACCCCAGTACGGGCAATGTGCTTCTGCCTGCGGTGGTTGAAGCGGCTGGAATTGCCGCTTCTGGTGGCCTGTCGTCTTCGGGCGACATGATCAACAGCATTGGGAACGTTGAAGCTAACTCGCGGAGCGATTCCAATGCGGAGATCAATATCAAAAAAGGAGGGAAACGCCACGGCGGCCATGACGATCATGGTCACGACGACAAGGGCAACTGCAAGCGCTGATGCCCGCCCGACCCCGAAGTCTCAATTTAAACTTTATCCTGAAAGGAGCAGGACAAAGTCGAGACTTCGGGGTCACAATTATTTCTTGAATATTTGATTTAAATCTTATTAGAAATTTTTGATAAGGTTTGTGAAAATGTTTAAGAGTTTTCTTTAACAATCAGTATGGCTATTTTAGGATTTAGGACATTTGGCGATAAAAAAAGCTAAAGATTTAGAGGAGGAAAGCGATGAAGAAGTTATTGTCGGCAGGTTTGGTTTTTTTGGCAATCATCGTAGCATTGGCTGGCAACGCGCTGGCTGGCGGAAGATACTCTGTGTCCAGAGAGCGGTGGACGCAGAAGGCTACGGTCGGGGGTAAAGTCGTCGTTGTGTACGATGACGAGCGGATTACCAGTGTGTCGCCCCACCCTCGCCATGGCGATACCTTTCGTGGAAAGGATGGTAAGTTGTATCGCTGGGTTACAGCAGATACGGCGGACGAATTGCCGCGGCAAAGGCAAACGGATCCAGTTTCGGATAAAAAAAGCGTCGGAACTGGCAAATCTCCCGCTACAAAACTCGAAAAGAGATCCGCTCGAGCGGATCCACCGCCGCCAGAGAAAAAGTCTGCCCCGCGCGCAGACGAAAAAAAGCGGCGCGAGTCGTTTACTGTTCCCTGCTCTTTGAGCGAAGGGGGTACGGTGAGTGAGATTGTAAACCACTACACCGAAGACATCAGCACAAAAAAAGTCTTGAAAAATAACTGGCTTACGGAAGAAGAGGCCAAAACTCTCCAGGTTGGTCGGGTAATAGGGCTCCCGGCTGAAAATCTCAAGAAAGGAGAGGACGGCTACGACAATCCGCTCAAGCGGATCGACACTCTCCGGGCGGAGATCAGGAAATACAGAGTCCACATAGAGACTCTTGAAAAAGAAAATCAAAAACTCAAGGAGGAAAATCAAGAGCTCCGCCAAGTTCTCAATAAGAAAATAGGCGCTCTCGAAGACGAGTTGGAAAAAATTTCGAAGGCGCCTTGATTTTGAAAATGCTTTTGCGCGAAAGGAACGCGCGATGCCGGAAACAATCGAATTGTTTCCGGCGTTTTTTTATTTTGCCTAATTATCCACAGCTTGACGAATAGCTCAAAACGGGGTTCGGGTGTATAATTTAGAAAAAGAACCTTGCTTATAATTTAGAAAATTAATTATTGAAATGAAAGATTCTGGTAAGGGAGAAAAAGAAGGATTGAAACTGCTTGTTGATGAAGAAAAAAATCCGGCTCGCGCCGGCGCGCTTCACACTCTTCACAAATTGGGAAAAAGCAAAAACAAAACTATTTATGATTTAATTCCTGATGAAATATCAAAAGAGGTTGAAGACGGAGAAGGAAAAAAAGTCAAAGCTATCGATTATGATTTGAACAATCCAAGCGCGGAAAAGAAAAGCAAAATAGATGAAATGATGGAAACAAGATTTGCTGAACTGACCAGAGAACTTTGGGATCTGCTGGTTGTGCACGGTTACGCCGAAGAAAAAGATGACGGCAGTTATGAGATGATTAAAGAAGTGTCGGATTTGGATAGTGAATCTTGCCTTTTGCTTTGCAAACTGGCGGGAATTGAAAACGCCAGGATAAAATATGTTCCCCAAGGCGCAGGCGAAGATGAAGAGGGTTTGGTGATGGATACTTTCAGAAAAGAGGGACTTTCCGGTGTTCTGGCTAAGCTTGGCGGAAAGACGGTTGGTATCGACCATCATGGTGAAGAATCCGGCAGGGACACTTCTGCCGCCAAACACACCTACGAATTTTTGATAGAAAACGGTCTTTTGAAAAAAACCGATTACCTTGACGATTATGTTAAATTTGTCACCCAAGAGGATAACAAAGAATATTCTGAACTGACCAATACCGCTGAGAAGAGATTTCGAAATTCTTGGCAAACGTTAAGAGGCCTTCGGCGCTATATTGATCCCGAGAAAATTGTTGAATTATTTAAGGAATCCAGAGAAGCGGGAGGAATATTCGATCCGGACACGCCTTTGTCCGAAGAATTTCGAAAAGGCTATGAATATAAGGCAAAGACTGATGATAAGTATGATCTGAAAAATGACGGCAAGAATCTTTTACAGCTTGGCGAAAAAATCAAGGAAAGAATAAAATTCACCGAGGCGGCGATAAAGAAACTGGAAGAGAAGGGATTTCTTTTTGATACTCGCGGCGAGTACGGAAAAATTCTCATTGATCCGGGAAGATTAAACAAAGGAGGAAAAAGGGAAAAAACAGTCAAGATGGGTCACGAAGCCGCTGTGGTTTTTGGCTACGACAACTATCTCAACTGGGATCCGAAAAACAACGGCTTCGTTCTTTATACCCAAAAGCTGCTTGATGAAATCAGGTTTTCCCAAGGGCGTAATGTTCGGGGGTGTATGTGGATGAAGCCGGATAACGAACCACTCCAGATTACGCTTGAAGAAATATTTTCCAGACTTTCCAAAAAAAGGACTAAAGTGCCGAAAAGTTTGAAAGAGGCTTTGGCGGTCATAACTCTGGGCAACTCTTCTGTGGATGCTCCCGAAGGCGTCGATGTTCTGAGAGATTTAGCTGAAAAAGACACTGACGCTAAGTCGGAAAAAGAAATGGAAATAAGCGGAGAAAGATGGGACTGGATGCAAATGGCAATTAAGAATTATGGCAAGAGCGGGAAAGACTATTTAAAACTGCTCAAGGGAGGGAAGCTGTTTGAGCCTCCTAAAAATATCCGGGAAGAGAAGGAAGAAATAGAAAAATTCTTGCGAGACGGGCTGGCTGATTATAACAAGGATATCAAAGACAAGGAAAAATTCGAAGAAAAAGAAATTGATTTTATGGTCGCCAAGTCAATGGAAATCGTATTTTCTAAATAATTTAACGTAACAAAATAAAAAAATGGAAACATTCAGGCCGAAAGGCGTTTCTCTCGACGAATTAACCAAGAAGGCGGCTGCCCAAAGAGTGGAAGCTCTTAAAAAAACCGAAGAGGAGAGAAAAAAAGGCGTAGTGAAATTGCATCAGGATGAAGCTAAAACCGCGACGGAAATAGAAAGACTGCAAGCCCAGTTGGACAAAATCAAAAATGAAAAGGAACGAAAGGAAATTTACGCCCGCTTGGCTAAATTGGTGGAAGAAAACAAGAAAATTAGCAAGCAGATAAAAAAGGAGAAAAAAACTTTAAGCGACCAAAAACAGGCAGAAGAAGATGCGAAGTTAAGGGGTGAGGAAATATACGGGAGTGAGAACGCGGAAGCGTATGTCGGGACGGGGCAGTTTGAACGAAGAGTGTCATCTGAAATGAAAAAAGCTGAATCAGGGGGCGCGGAAAAAATGTCCGCGGAAGATTTAGAACTAAGAAAAAAAGAAATTTATCAGGAAAGCGATGAATATGTTGAGGGACATGTTGGAGAGGGGGAATTTGAATACAGAAAAACCGAAGGAGCTGAGGGTGAAAAGGAAGGTGTTTCCAAGGAGGACAGGCGCAAAAACGCGTTAGAGATGAAGGAACTTAAGAAAAGAGCGAAAGAATTGGAAGCGCTGGGGTTAGCGGAAGATGATCCCAAAGCTGGATTGGTGGACAAGGATGGTAAAAAAGTTACCTTAGATGATATTCCGGATAGGGAGAAAGGTTCCGGTTCTTCTGAAGCGGCGCCGGAAGTTGTCGCGGCGGTCGCGGCTGGAGCTGTCGCGGCGGAAGCGGCCAGGGAAATGTCTGAAGATAATTCAGAGGAGAAGCCGTATGATCGGATGAAAGAAGATAACGAAAATATTGATAAAGCTTGGGAAAATGAAGCCGACAGATTGAGAGGGGTTGTTCCGGGTCAGAAAGATGGAAATTTGGAGCAAGGAGACGAAAAACTGGCGCAGTTGTGGCAAGCGGTTGAAGATTCCAGGAATGCTTTTGCCAGGAAGGATTATGAGACCACCAATACGTTTGCAAAGCTTAAAAGGTTCTTCGGAAGAAGCTTAAGGACAAAAACCGAAGATATCTCCGATACCCAATGTGGTTATGAAGCTTACAGGGAAGCAGCTAATAATTATTTAGACTATCGTATAGATAAATTGAAGGAGCAAGGCTTGTCACAGGAGGATTTGAAAAAGGAAATGGGCGATTTGTGGACAAAACTGAATTTTAAAGAAAAGCTAAATTTATACGAAGCCAGAACAAATGCCAGAGCGCAAGTTAGAGAAGGCAAATTTGGCGAAAAAGCTTTGGCGGCAACTTCGAGGGCTATCAACTGGTATAGAAAACTTGATTGGAAATATAAGTTGGCTTTCTCCGGCGTACTTATGGCCGGGGGCGTTGGGGCTGTTGCTATGGCAGGCGCCGGAATGGCTGGAACTGGGATGTTGGCAGGGATTGTGGGAACCGGAAAATTTGCCCAGAGAACAATGGGAGGAGCATCCGCTGGTATGGGTGCTGTCGCCATGCAGGAAGCTGTTCGCAGAAAGTTAGACCAGCGTGCTTCAGAAAAAGGAGGGGAAAAATTGCTGGGAGATCTTGAACAGGAAGGAGATGCTGAAAAGATGTTTGAGATTTTGAAAGGCCGGATGCAGTCGGAAATTGATACATACAAAGCCAGCCTTGAAAGAGAAAAAAGAAAATCTTTTAGAAGAAAGCTTATCGGATTTGGTATCGGTGCGGCTATCGGCTCTGGTGCTTTTGCCAGAGTAGCGCACGCGGGATTCGGAAGAGTTACGGATTACTTTAACCCTTCCGGGTCTGTCCCTAGCGGCGGCGGATCGGCTGGATTAGATTTAGAAAAAGGAAAAATGGGTGGATGGGATCCTAATCCCAAAGAAGACTTATCATATGGTCAGCAAGGCGGTTATGATCCTGAACCGGATGTCAAGCTTGGACAAAGGTTTGAATATCCTCCAAAAACCGGGATTACTAATCCAGAACCTGTGGCAAAAGTCTCTAATTTAGGCCAAACCTACACGGAAAATTCTTTGCGTATGCCGAAGGGAGGACAAGGGATCGGACTTGAAACGGAAAACTCTCTTAAAATGCCCAAAGGCGGACAGGGAATTGGACTGGAAACGGAAAATTCGTTGAAGATGCCAAAGGGTCAGGAAGGGTATTCTGATAATGGCATGACCCAATTTGAGAAAGATATGCGGGGAGCGGGTGGTAAACTTTCAGGCGATGACGGAATGACGCAGTTTGAACGGGATATGCGAGGAAGCGATTTAACAAAAGCGGGAAAGGAATATTCACCATACGAGACAACCGGCGCGGAATTCGAAAGACCCGGTGGGAGTAATTATTATCGGGATCCAATCAAGTCAATTGAGAGAGTATCTCCGGTTGGAAAAGTTTCTAATCTTGGCATGGAAAACCAAGGTGTCGGCGGCGGGAAAGAAACCATAGGAGCTGGCGGATCAGGTGTCCCACGCTCACCTTATGAAACTGCCGGGACCGAATTTGAACGTCCGATTGATCCCAATAATCCATACGAAACTGCTGGCGCGGAATTCGAAAGACCGGGAGCGAATTTAGGCGAGACTTATACGGAAAATTCCTTGAAGATGGATACGGAGAAAGATTATGTTCCGGCGATAAATCCTGTGGAAACCGCGCAAAGGGGAGATTCGGTTTGGAAAATGATCGACAGGCAGCTGGAAACGAGGTATGGGCATAATTTTACCGATCTTCCCGTAGAGCAAAAGACATATATCATTGATTCCTTCAAAGACGAAGTATCGAAAGACCCTGGGAATTTTGGTCTAGAAAATATAGATAAAGTTAAAGTAGGGCAGAAGATAAATTTTACGGAACTGTTTCAAAATGATCAAAAAGTAACCGGCGTCTTCGATTCGGCCGAAAATCTTTCGCCGGAGGAGATGGAAAGCATTGCTAAAAACAACAAAGCCATTGTTAAGTGGCTCAATGTCCACCATGGCGAGGCGCTGACATCCGAGAAAGTGGAGGATATTCTCCAAGGAAACAAGGCGGAGAATGTCGTCCATAATATCAAATCTCCCGTATTCGTAAAACAATTCGACGGAGAACTCGCGAAATTGGCGGAGATTGGTTCGGAAATGAATGATCCCGCAAACCAAGCGAACTTAGCCGCTTTGCAGGAACAATACGGAGATTCTTTCAAGAAAACATTTTCCGAAATGAGGAGAAAGTTATTCGAGGGTGATTCGGGTATAAAAAACGCGGAAGATTTGAAATCCCTGGATGCTTCCGAGTATCTGGAAGGCCATAAGCGTTCCCAGGCTTATAAGATGTATAAGTACGCGGTTAAAAAATTTGGCGAGGATGCTATTCGGCCGAAAGCCGGTGAAGATATGGCGGCTTGGTCCAGAAAGCTTATCGTCAAGATTTTCGAGACCAAGGGGGTCAAATTATAACTTAACAAAATAATTTTTTAAGAAAAAAACAATGAACAATCAAACACAGCTGCAACAAACGCTTATCGATGAACTGGGACTCTCAACTCTTCCGCCGGAAAAGCAGGAGGAGCTTCTGGTCAAAATGACGGAAGTAGTTTTGAAGCGGATATTCGTCGAAACGATGGAAAAGCTGTCCGAGGCCGACCAGGAGGAATATTCCAAAATGATCGACGCTAACGCCGCGCCCGAAGAAGTGGAAAAATTTTTGACGGAAAAAATTGCCAATTACGATGAAATGGTGAAGAAAGTGGTGGAAGATTTTAAGAACTCGCTAAAGCAGAGCGAATGATAGCGAATGGGAGCGAATATCAAAAAAGGAGAATTAATTTATCCGGAGGAAAGTTTTCAATTGATTGGTTTGGCGATGGAAGTGCATAATAGTCTAGGCAATATATTTCAGGAAAAACACTATCAAAGAGTTTTTGAAGAGAAGCTGAATAAACTAAAAATTCCTTTTGCGAGAGAAATGAAAGTTTTGGCGAAAACCGAGGACGGTTGCGAGATAGGGGAATTTTTTATGGATTTTGTTGTCTATGATAAAATAATTTTAGAGTTCAAGAAGGTCAATTTTATTTCCTATAATGACATAAAGCAAGTTTTGAGATATCTTGACGCTGCTGGTTTAAAATTAGGGATTATAATTAATTTCAAGCTGAATCGATTGCAGTATAAAAGAGTGGTTAATCCCAGGATTAGCACTTATTAGCTGACATTCGCTCTGCTTTCGCGAGTATGTCTAACCTAGAGCCGATTGAAGAATCGGATTTGAGTCTCAAGGAAAAATTTGTCGGAGGGGCGGAAACGCCGGCGGAGAGAGGCGAAACGGCGGAAGACGGGAAAGAAAAAATCCAGTCTATTGAAGGCGCGGTGGAAAGAAAAGAAGGCAGTGTGGAAAAGGAAGCGGCGTATTCCAAAATCCTGTCCAAAGTCGGAGCGCAAACGCAAGCGCCGGCTTCCAGCGACGCGGCGGCTGATGCCGACGAAATAGCCAACGCGGAAAAAGACACGGAAAGCAAGATTGGAAAGTTGGTGACTCTGGCGGAAATGAAAGGCATTCCGCACGCGGTGAAAGCCGCTCGGCACCTGGAAGATAATTATGTTTTGGATGAATTTCATGACCAATTATTGGGAGAAGAACTTCATAGCGCGCTGGTTAAGAAAGGAATGATTAAAGAAATATAAAAAAGTCTGAACCACTGATTATCACGTGATTATCCTGATTTCACTGAAATGTTTTACCCCCTCTCCCGTAATCGGGAGAGGGCTGGGGAGAGGGCATACCTGCAAACGCCGCTCGAGCCCTCTCTGTCCCGACGATTACATCGGGACATCTCTCCCGAGTACGGGCGAGAAGGATAAAGAAGTTTTATGGATATCAATATTCTTCTAATCTATCTCATCTATTTCTCCGCTTTCGCAAGCGCGATTTCCGGCGGTTTTTTGGTGGCGCGGAGTTTTTTTGGTTTTCGCGCCCATATCAACCAGTCGATGAACTTGGATTTGGAAATAATCCGGGTGTCTAAGTCTGAAAGAAAAGACGAAGCGGAAGGGCGGAAGCCAGGCGAGGCTTGGAAAGAGGAAATCGGGGCGATGGAACAGCTGTTGACCGCCCTTTCTTCCATCAAAGATACGCGCGGGATGCTGGTCAGGCTTCTCTATGGGTCGCCTTCGGTGTCGTTTGAAATTGCCAATAGCGCCAAGAGCGAGGAAATTGTTTTCTTTATGGCGGTTCCTCGAAAGTTCCGCGAATCAATTGAAAAACAAGTGCACAGCTTTTTCCCCAATGCTGTTTTGGAAAAAGCCAAAGAGTATAATATCTTTTTCCCCGGTTCCGTCACGGAAGCGTCGGTCATAAAACTCAAAAACAGGTACACCTTGCCGGTTAGGACGTATGAGAATATGGAGGTTGATCCATTGAGCGCTATTACCAACTCCATATCGAAATTGGAAACAGTCAGTGAGGGCGCCGCTATTCAAATAGTCCTCAGGCGATCCGGCAACGCCTGGCGAACCAAAGGACGTAGTATCGCCCAAAAGATGCAGCAAGGAAAGCGCTTGAGCGAGGTGGAAGCTTCCGTTTGGGTCAAGGCCGGAAGAGGGGCGGGAAGCATGGTCAGTGAGATGATCGCGCCTGCCAAAAAAGAACCGGGCAATGGATTTGACGAACCCAAACCGGTGCAGCTCACTCCCGAAGAGCAGGAGCTGATAAAATCCATTGAACAAAAAGCTTCTAAGACCGGGTTTCAAGCCAACGTCCGACTGGTGGCTTCGGCGGCGACTCAGGAACGGGCGCAGATGATTTTGGCGCAAATGGAAAACGCTTTTTCCCAGTTTGAAAACGGCGACATTAATTGTTTTCAAGTGAAGCGTCTCAAGAAAAAAGAAATTGCCTATGATTTTATTTTCCGTAATTTCAGGGAAGAAGAGGCGATGATTCTCAATAACGAAGAAATTGCCAGCATTTTCCATCTGCCGATTTCCACTACTGAGACTCCTAAGATAAAATGGCTGAAATCCAACGCCGCGGCTCCGCCTCTCGATGTTCCGGCGGACGGGGCAGATTCTATTGTTTTGGGTTTCAACGATTATCGCGGAACTAAAACGCCTATTAGGATTTCCGACAAAGACCGCAGGCGCCATCTTTATACCATCGGACAAACCGGCGTGGGAAAATCCAATTTTTTGCAGGAAATGGCCAAACAGGATGCCAGGGAAGGGCGGGGATTTTGTTTTCTTGATCCGCATGGCGATGCCATTGAGGATATTTTGGCATCCGTTCCTAAAGAGCGGGCGGAAGACGTGGTTATTTTTGATCCGGCTGACATCGAAAGGCCGTTCGGGCTCAATATGATGGAGTATGATCCGGCGCGTCCGGAACAAAAAACTTTCGTCATCAATGAGCTCATTGGAATTTTTGATCAGCTGTATGATTTGAAATCCACCGGCGGTCCGATGTTTGAGCAGTATATGCGAAACGCTATGCTTTTGGTTATGGATGATCCGGAATCGGGAAATACTTTGATGGAAATCCCCAAAGTTTTGGCGGACGAGGAATTCCGGGCATTGAAGCTTTCTAAATGCCAGAATCCGACCGTGATTGATTTTTGGACCAAGGAGGCGGAAAAAGCCGGCGGAGAAGCGGCTTTGGCCAATATGGTTCCCTATATCACTTCCAAGTTGACCACCTTTATTTCCAACGATCTAATGCGACCGATTATCGCCCAGCAAAAATCCACCATCAATTTCCGTGAAGTAATGGACAACAAAAAAATTCTCCTTATTAATCTTTCCAAAGGAAAAATCGGCGAAATCAACTCCCGGCTGTTGGGAATGGTGATCGTGGGAAAAATTCTGATGAACGCGCTGGCTCGGGTGGATACGCCGGAAGAGGAAAGGACGGATTTTTATCTGTATCTGGACGAATTCCAAAATGTGACGACCAATTCCATCTCGCAGATCCTTTCCGAGGCGCGCAAATACCGCCTGTGTCTGGTTTTGGCGCACCAGTTTATCGCCCAACTCAAAGAAGAAATTTCTAAAGCGGTTTTTGGCAACGTTGGTTCGATGATGATTTTCCGGGTGGGCGCGGAAGACGCCGAATTTTTGGAAAAGAATTTCGCGCCGGTTTTTTCCCGGCAAGATCTGGTTAATGTGGACAACTATTCCGGGTTTGCCCGCATTCTTATCAACAACGTTCTCACTAAGCCTTTCAATATGACGGCTTATCCGCCCACTCGCGGCGACCGGGAAATCGCCAACGCTCTCAAAGAACTTTCCCGTCTGAAATACGGCCGCGACAAAAACATCGTCAATCGGGAAATTATGGAAAGAACGAAGCTGAAAAGTCTGAACCACTGATTATCACTGATTAAAATGATTTCACTTGAATTTATAGAGGCTTCTGTGGAGGTCTCTAAAATAAAAAGAAACCCCGAATTTTTATGGGGTTTTTATTATTGTTAGGACTTACGCGTTTGCCGCAGAATTATGGACAAATCACTGAATTATAGGCTGAAATCCTAATCAATATACTGGGGTTAACTTAATAGCAAACGGTACTGATTCAGAATTCAAGGCAAACGCGTAAGTCCTGATTGTAAAAAAGGAAAGATTACTGCTTCATTTCAAAACTCTTAACGGAACTTTCCGTTGAAAAATAAACTTTATTGTTTTCCTCATCCACCGCCAATCCGATGGCGTTTTTTATTTCGGAATTGTAATACTGTTGAATGATATTTCCGTTTAGATTCAGTTTGATTACGCGGGAGTTGGCTTTGTCGAGGATGTAAATGTTTTGACTTTCTTCCTTAGTGTACACCGAATCAGCGCTGACGGGTGTGGCGGTGTTTTCGATTCGGAAATCCTGATTTTTCCCCTGGAACAACTTGATTATTCTGCCACCATTGGAAACGTAAACAGTGTCAGAGATTGCCATATCTTTGGCGGCGGACAAATCGAGTTTATCTTTCAACCAGTCGCTTTTTTCGCCAAACCCTCCTTCGGCGCGGGGGTAGCGGTATATTTGGCTGTTTTTGGCGTCCAAAATATATATATACGTTAAATAAGTTCCGGCGGAAACAATGTCGGCGCCAACGGGAAGGGCGAGGCTGTTTTCCTGGAATTTTCCCGAAAGCGGGCTGAAAGAAATAATTTTTCCGGCGCTATCCATCAAAAAAGCCAATTCCAAATCGTCCATAGCGCAAACGATTTCTGCCGCCTTGAAATTTTCCGGCAGGGTATATTTTTTTCCGTTGCCGATGTCCGCCACTTCTTTTTCTGAAACAGCCAGGATGTTTCCGCCGACATTTAAGATCTTAACTGGTTCGTTTCCCGCGTAAGTTTCTTCCAAATTGTCCACTTTTAAAACATTTCGGTCGTTTTCCAGGGAAAAAACGGCGCCCATGACTTCCGGAGCGGCAGCGGGAACTTCGCTGGTTTCTTCTTCTCCGCTTTTGGCGATGAAATAGGGGATAATGATGATAGCCGAAACAACCAGTGTCGAATAAACTTTTTGCCTGAAGGTCAGAGCGGAAAATATACTTTTTAGCCGGGACATTCTTGGTAGAAAATTGGGAATGTCGCGGAAAACTTTTTTAAGAATATTTTTCACGGAAGCAAAAATATTCAAAACAACATTTTTTGCGATGGAAGTAAAGGCAAGGCTTGCCCGGGGATTTTCAATAAATCTTTCTCCGGGGATATTCTCAGCGCTTCCGAATCCCGGTTTAAATCTTTTCTTGAAACTTGTTCCAGATAAAAATATTTTTGCTTTAGATATCGCCGAGATAGTGAAGTTTCTCAACTTTTCTATTTTGAATGGATAGCTGGCGTGGCTTTCATTGCCATTCTCAAGCGAAGTGTTATTTTCAGTTTTATTTTTGAAAGATGATACTCGTGAAATTCCGGAAGAAAGTCCTTTTGAGATTGCTTCGTGTACTTCGTGGAAGGATTTTTTCAGAAAAGAAAAAAATTCGAAAAAATAATCCGGCCCGGAGGTTTTGATCTCTTCCAGTCTTTTTTCCCAAGGCGAGTCTTCCGTCTTGAGGTAGGAGTTCTCTTTGATATAAATGTGTCCTGTTTTTTTGTCGACGAAATCCCCGCCGGTTTTTTCGGCTTCTTCTTTGATTTCCCGGATGATATCTTCTTTTTCCAGCGGACATTGGGTAATCCGGCTGTTTTTTTCAGGCTCGGCGGAAACTTTTTTCGGTTGCGGCCGGTTTTTGGAAAAAGCGGACTGGCTGAAGGCATTGATCGGTTGGCTCTTTCGGGGAACTTTTTCAATTTCCCTTTCTTCCTGTTTTTCTTTGGCGTCAACTACGATAACGGCTGCTTTTTCCAGCTCGTTTACTAGGGCGGTTTTGAGAAAGCGGATAAATTCGGAATCGGAAAATTTCAGGGCGCTTTTTTTTATTTCTTCAAGTGAGAATATATTGAAGATGCTTTCCGTAGCCAGAATCAGCTTGTCTTCATTTTCCAATCGGCCGCTCAACACTTCTTCGAAAGTTTTTATCGGATTGGGTTCGGAAGTTTCCGGCTCGGATTTTTCCGAAACGTCAGTGATGGTTTTCAGACGGAGAAGCAAAACCTTGGCCGAGCCTGCGCAGGAGATGTGTAAGTTGTTTTTTTCGATTATGGCGATAGCGGCATTGATTTTTCCAATCCAGTTGATGTTGCCATGCTCGGCTAATTTGGAAAGCGCTAAGTTGGCTTTGTGCAGGGCGGCTTCGAAACTTTCAATTGGACCTCTTTTAGAGCGGGAAAAATATTCCTTTTTCACTACTGATATCAAATAGTTGACGATGTAGGAAGAATCTTCCGACTGGTCGTCTATTTCCAGTATGCCGATAATTTTACCCAAATTCTGTTGGGAAATATTCTCCGGTTCCTGGGTGAAAATTTCCAGCATTGGACGTTCTTTGGCGTTTTTGCAAACCAAAACATCCGCGAAGGTCGGCTCCAGTCGGGTTATTTTTTTATCCGGTCTAATTCTGGACATAATTTGTTTATATTATAGCAATAAAACAGAATTAGTAAAACTCTTGCAACACTCTTGATAACCGTCGATAAAGCTGGTAAGATTCCTTATGTTAGGGATTGCTACGCCGCCATCGTCTAGTCTGGTCTAGGACGCCAGGTTCTCATCCTGGAAATCAGGGGTTCGAATCCCCTTGGCGGTACTAAAAGACAAAATAAAAACAAAAAATGAAGCATAAAATGTTAAATTGGTTCTTGCCCGGGGGGACGGTGGTCGCGGCCTTTTTTTCCTGGTATTCAGTCGAACGGGCGATTAATGTTTTCAATTCCAGCACGTGGCTTGCGCCAATGGCTTGGTTTTTTCTGTTGTTTACGCTTTTGTGTCTGGAGTTTGTTTTGGTAAAAAACAGGATTGTTTCAGGGGCGGCGGCAGTCGTCTCTTGCGCGCTGAGTCTTGTTTTCGCTCCAAGTCTTGTCCATTTGGGAGCTTGTTTTTTTGGAATTTCGTTGATTTTTTTGGCGGAAGACGGAATAAAAAAGGACTTAGAGCTTAATATAAAAATTGATTTGGGAAAAACCATCCGGACGGGAAAATCTTTTCTAGTGCTGGCTCTGGCGGTTCTGATAACCAGCCAATATTATTTTTCCGTCCGTGATTCAACGGCGGGAAAAGTTCCCAAATTTGAATTGGGAGGGATTTCTGAAACTTTGACTCCCCGTATTTTATCGGCGGTGAATCCGAGTTTCAAGAATATCGAGAGTGAAGATTTGACCGTGGATCAGTTTATCTTGCAAATTGAAGAAAGTCAAAAGGAAAGCGGCGGATTGGAAATCAATGACGGCGACTTGGACAAGTTGATCGGCCAGCCATCCGGAGCGGAACTTACTTCCCAGCAGAGAGAGTTGATCAAAAAAGACGCGCTTGAGAAAATGAACCAGGCGGAGGGCGCGCTGGATGAAAGTAAAAAAGCTTTTATTTTACAAGAAGGCCGGAAAAAGTTTTCTGAAATTGCCGGGCGGGAGCTGACCGGAACGGAGAAAATGTCGGTTGTGTTTTCGGACGCGATAAACAATAAAATCAGCGATTATTTCCAACCCTCCTTGGCGGAAAGCGGCGGCTTTCCCCTTCTTCCTATGGTTTTTAGTTTAATTCTTCTCTTGACTATAATTCCGTTGGGATCTTTTCTGTCGCGTTTTTCCATTTATCTTTGCCGGCTTGTTTTTTGGATCATGGTGAAGAGAAATTATGTTATGATCGAAAAAGTAATGATGGAAGTTGAGAGAATCACGTGAAGTTTCAAGAGTGAATCGGACAATCAGCCGCAAGTTAGCACTCAGGGGATGAGATTGCTAATTTTTTGTTTTTGTAGTAGTATTACTCGCAGACAGGATGGTTGGGACTTACGCATTTGCCTCGTCACGGCTCGCATCCGAGTCAAACGCGTAAGTCCTGATAGTATCTAAAAACGTATTTTTATTATGGCTAACGATTATTACAATATTTTAGGAGTGGAAAAAGGCGCGTCGGATGATGAAATCAAGAAAGCCTACCGGAAATTGGCGCACAAATACCATCCGGACAAGAGCGGCGGAGACGAGAAAAAATTCAAGGAAATCAACGAAGCTTACCAAGTGCTTTCCGACAAAGCCAAGCGCTCGCAGTATGACCAATTCGGGCAGACTTTCCAAGGCGGCGCTCCCGGCGGCTCTCAAGATTTCGACTTTTCCGGTTTCGATTTTGGAAATTTTTCGCGTCAAAATAATGGAGGTTTTTCCGCCAAAGGCGGACCAGCCTCTGGCTGGGAGTTCCAGTTTGGCGGAGACGATTTGGGTGATATTTTTTCCAATGTCTTCGGCGGACGTTCTCAAGGAAGAGGCCGCGGGCGGCGCGGACAGGATATCCAGGTGGATGTGGAGATAGATTTTTCCGAAATGGTCCATGGCGCCGAGCGGGAGATTAATTTGCGGCGAAGCGTAAGATGCGGCCGTTGTGGCGGAACTGGAGCGGAACCGGGAGCCAAGATAAAAACTTGTCCGACTTGCAAAGGGGCGGGGCAAGTGGAAAAAACCACCCGCAGCTTTTTTGGAATGTTTTCGCAAGTGGGAATTTGTCCCGAGTGCGAAGGCGCGGGCAAAGTTCCCGAGAAAAAATGTTCCCAGTGCGGGGGAGATGGACGGGTCAAGGAAAATGAGAATATAAAAATAAAAATTCCGGCGGGACTTTCCGACGGGCAGACAATTTCTCTGGAAGGGAAAGGCGAGGCGGGCGAAAAAGGCGCGCCGCCCGGAAACCTTTATGTGGTCGTTCACGTCAAACCCCATCCTAAATTTACCCGAAATGGCTTGGATATTTTAAGCACGGAGTATATTTCTTTTTCAATGGCGGCTTTGGGAGGGGAAATTGAAATCGAAACTCTTTATGGCAAACTGATTCTCAAAATTCCGGCTGGCACGCAGTCCGGCGAGACTTTCCGCGTTCGCGACAAAGGCGCGCCGGATTTAGGCGGCCGGGGTGTCGGCAATCACTTGGTAAAAGTCATCGTCAGCGTCCCTCGAAAAATTACCCGCGAACAAAAAAGGCTGATTGAGGAATTGGGAAAAAATATGCTATAATCCAGGTGTTAAGAAATAGAGACAAATGTATGGAAGGCGGAAGATTTGAGAACGGGCAATCAAAAGAAAAAACAGCCAGAGAAAAGAAATTTGAAGAAATAAACAGGCGGATTCAGGAAACGATAGTGATGATAAGAAAACTCCTGGAAAAAAGAGGCTCGAAACTGGCGAAATACTATGAAAAATTTCCCTCCTTTTGTTATTCTTCCGAAGAGGCGCCGTTGATACGAGAAACTTTTTTTAGATTCAAACAAGCACTGGCGGAGTGTTTTACGGAAGATAAACGCGAAAAACTTAATTTTGAGAACAGCAATTTGACTCACATTCTTGGAAACGGTCCCTATGGCACCTTCGCTTTGGCAGAACGGCGGTCAAAACAACTGGAGCAGCCCTATGATGAAGTCAGGCGCGATTATGAGATCGCGCGAAAGGATTTGATTCAAAACAAGCTTATCTGGGATAGATTTATTTATTACATCGATTTTCTAAGCCGGGAGGATAATAAAAAAATATTGGAAATAGAGGCGAATTCCCCGGGAGGATATTTGGACAATTTCGTGAATTATTACAAGGAAGACAAAGCGGGGAATAAAGATATTCCCGCGTCAAGCCTTATTCGCCTTAACCATTTCAATTTTTTTACCCGGCTGAATGCCAGGGATGCGGAAAGCTCAAGCGCGAGAATCGAGAGTATTGGTGATATCAGCCAGCCGATTCTGACTGAAAAGGAATTTGAACGAAACTTCGAAAGCCTTTTGGACAAGGATAGTTTGGACAAGGAAAGGGTTTTTCAAGAGCTGTTTCTTTCAAAAAAAGCAATAAGCTAAATATGGGGTAATCTCTAAAATCAATATGAATCTCAATTCAATCCTTTCCAAAGTCGGGCTTTCGACGGCCATGGCGCAGGACGTGACGCTACTTTTGGTGGTGCTTTTTGTCAGCTTTGTTTTTGGGATGTTTATCGGGCGTTATAAGCTCATTACGGTTCTTATCAATATCTACGTTTCCTTCGCTATTTTGAAAACCGTGCCCGCGGAATACATCAAAAACTACGATTCCGAACTGATTTTTTTCTTCACCAGTTTCATAATTTTGACTATCGTAAGCAAACGACTGTTTGAAATTTATATTTCTGGTTCCGGTTCGGGATTTTTGTGGAGGGTCTTTGTAATGAGCTTTTTGGAGGTGGTTTTCCTTATCAGCATCACGCTTTCCATCTTACCCAAGAAAGTCGCGCTGGGATACGTTTCGCCGACGTCGTACGAATATCTGGCTTCCCCCGTCGCCCAGTTTGTCTGGATGGTCGTCCCTCTGGCGTTTATGTTCACAATCCACAAACGCCTGAATCGGTAAGGAATAGCAGTCCGTATTGACTAATGGCGGCATTTTGGTATAATGGCAAAGTTGTTTGCTGGAGTTTTACATTGTGCGTAAAAATGCGCCCTTAGCTCAGCCTGGTAGAGCAGTTGCCTTTTAAGCAAACGGTCGTAGGTTCAAATCCTACAGGGCGCACCGTATATAATCTTGGTGCGGGGTGAAAATCCTACTGGACACACAGCCATTACAAAGCCCGGCTTTTTCAAAAAGCCGGGCTTTTTGGTCGGTTGGATTTCTTTTACTTTTGTGATATATTGTGAACATGCGAATAATGGGAAAAATAAAAATGACAAAAATATGTTTGCCAATGACGGTAATTTCCATGCTGGTTTTTTCTGGCTGTTCTTTGGCGCCCGGCGGCGCGCAAAAAGTTCAAGAGGAGAAGACATATGCTTTTTCCAAAGTCGTTTGGAAGTCGGCGGACGGCGGGAAAACTTGGGAAGCGAAAAATAAAGTCAACAAAAAACCGCGCGCGGCTGATCCGAATATTCTTAGTTTGGCGATAAATCCGCAAAATTCCAATCAAATTTACGCGGGACTCAAAAGCGGCGGGATAATGAAGACGGAAAACGGGGGAGAAGTATGGGAATTTTCGGAAATTTTTACATCTGAAAAAGTTTACGGACTGGCACTCGATCCAATCGAGCCACGGATAATTTACGCCAGCGCGGTCTATCAAGGACGGGGAAAAATTTTCAAATCCGAAGACGCGGGGATAAGCTGGCGGGAAATTTATACTTCCGCGGCTGATGGACCGCTAGTAATTTCATTGACAATTGATAAAAGAAATAGAAACGCGGTTTACGCTACTACCAGCGACAGCGCGATGATAAAAAGCTTCGACGGCGGCCAGACCTGGAAAAACATTTTTGAAGGCAAATCACCCATTTTGAAAACAGCTATCGACAGCGCTGACGGCAATTTGCTATATTTTGTCCTTCAAGGCGGCGGAATTTGGAGGAGCAGGAAAGCTGGAGAAAGTTTTGAGGACATTACCGGTAATATTTCCAAGAAAGGGGCGGAAGGGGTGGCGCGCGAAAATAAATCTTTGAGCGGCCGCGGTTTTGATTTTATAATAACAGATCCAAATAATTCCGGCTGGTTGTACCTGTCCGGAAGCGGGGGAATAATCCGCAGTCGCGACGCGGGAGATAACTGGGAAGCGGTTTCAGCGCTTAATGACCCTCAATCATTTCCAATAAAATGTTTGGCGATAAATCCCGCCGATTCAAATAGAATATTATACGGCGCGTCCCAGGCCGCCTATAAATCCGACAATGCCGGAGAAAACTGGAGCACCTTTCAATTTGATACCAAAAAAAGGATAAGAATTATGGAATTCGACCCAAATAATCCAAATATGGTTTATTTGGGATTCTCGGATTGATTACAGATTTTTACAAATTAAAAGCGAATGATGTTACAAATTATTTGTGAAGATTCGTTTTCATTCGTAACTTCATTTGCCAATAGCTATGATTAATGACTTGATTGAAAAAAACAAAGGCGAGTTTGAAAAAGCATTGGAGCATTTCAAAAGCGAATTGGGGCAATTTCGAACCGGAAGAGCCAGTGCGGCGCTGGTAGAAAATTTGCCGGTGGACTACTATGGCGCTAAATCTCCGATGAAACAGATGGCGAGCATTACTATTCCGGAGCCGCGAACCATTGCCATTTCCCCTTGGAGCAAAGACAGTCTGGTCAGTATCGAAAAGGCTATCCGGGAATCCCAGCTTAATTTAAACCCAATGAATGATGGACAAATGGTGCGGATCAATATCCCGCCGTTGACTGAAGAAAGAAGGAAAGAATTGGTGAAGGTTTTGGGTCAGAAAGCCGAAGAAGCTCGAGTTTCCGTTCGCAAGACTCGCGAAAACGTCTGGGACGAAATACAGGAGCTGGAAAAAGCTGGTCAGATCGGGGAAGATGACAAATTCGCCGGCAAAGACAAATTGCAAAAAGTGGTGGATGAGTACAATCGCGCTATCGAGGATATCAGGCAAAATAAAGAAAAGGAGATATTAACCGTGTAAAAATTCATCTGGCAAAAATCCAAATGACAAAACTCAAATGTCAAATAAAGCTCAAAATCCAAAATCCAAAAATTTGAAATTTGAGTTTTGGATTTGATTTGATATTTGGATTTTGAAATTTGACATTTCATCGGGTGAGTTAGGAATTGCAAAAAGAATCAACTAATTCTTCTATTAAAAACAATGGTTGCTGTGTTAACCTTTATAATAATCCTTGGTCTTTTGATTTTCGTCCATGAATTGGGCCATTTTATGACGGCCAGGAGAAACGGGATTAAGGCGGAGGAATTCGGGTTTGGTTTTCCGCCGAGAATGGTCGGGATACAGTTTTTGCGTGGAAAAAAAATGCAACCAGTCAGAGAAATAGAAAGCGTTCAGGTAGATATGATGGATGTAAAAATCGGAAAAAATGAAATAGTCAGAGAAATTATCACGGAAAAAATCCATAATGTCGATAAAATGATGCCGGTTAGAAAATGGAGGATCATTTGGGGTAGTCGGGACGGCGATGATGAAAATGAAAAAAAGGATCTGACCGATGCCCATGGTGACAAGTTGGAAGGCGGTACCATCTATTCGCTCAACTGGATACCGCTTGGGGGATTTGTGAAAATCAAAGGCGAGGACGGGGGAAGCAAAAAAGACACGGACAGTTTTTCTTCCAAGTCCGCTTGGATAAGGATAAAAGTCCTGGCGGCGGGAGTTACCATGAACTTTGTCTTGGCCTGGTTTTTGATTTCTCTGGGTTTGGCAATCGGGGCGCCGGAGCCGGTGGATAACGCGGGCGGGCAAAATTTGAAAAATACCAAAATCCAAATCTCGGAGGCCTTGCCGGATACGCCGGCGGTCGCGGCGGGATTGCAAACGGGAGATGAGATTTTGAAAAACCAAATCGCGGCGGACGGACAAAAAATAGAATTCAAAAATATCGCCGATTTTCAAAACTATATCGCTTCCCAAAAGGGATTGGAAATAAATCTGAAAATAGCGCGGGGCGGGAAGGAATTGGACATAAAAACGACGCCAAGGACGGAATACCCCGAAGGACAAGGGGCGCTGGGGGTTTCCTTGGTGGAAACCGCTATCGTCCGCTATCCGTGGTACCAGGCGATTTATAAAGGACTTATCGCGACGCTTGATTTGATCGTAGCCATCATCGCGGCTTTCGGGATGATAATAAGAAATCTGCTGGTGGGAGCCAAAGTTGGGGCGGATATTTCCGGGCCGGTGGGAATTGCCGTGCTCACTGGTCAGGTGACTGCTCTCGGGCTGGTTTATGTTTTGCAGTTCGCGGCTATTCTTAGCGTTAACTTGGGAATTATAAACGCTTTGCCAATCCCGGCGCTGGACGGCGGACGGATTCTTTTTGTGATTATCGAAAAAATCAACGGCCGTCCGGTCAGCCAGAAAGTGGAACAAATGTTCCATACTGTCGGTTTCATCCTTCTTATAATGCTGATGATTTTCGTGACCTTCAAAGACGTGGCGAAGTTTGTGAAATGATTTTGTCTTAAAAAATAAAAATAAAAAAACCTTTCTCCCGTAAAACTTTTTACGGGAGAGGAGGAAAACAAAAATTATGTTGGATAGTATTGGATTGGGAAATGCGATAGCAAATGTAGTTTATTTAATACTTCTTGCACTTGGTGTTGGAGGCGCTTGGATTCTTTTTAAAAAGAAAATTATTTGGGGTATGTTTTTTTGGGCATCAACTGCTTTAAATTTCTTTGCGTTTCTTTATTTTATGGGTAATTATAGACTTTATCCAAAAATCACGTACATACTTATCAATAAATACTGGCCTTGGCTCAATCTCTTACTGCTCATTTTACTAATAATAAACTTTCTCAAAAACAAATATGCGAAAACAAAAAGCAATTGAAAAAGCAGTCGCTTTTTTTCTGATATTAGCCTTCGCGCTGTCTCCGATCAGATTTGATGTATTGACTTCGCAAAACGCCCGAGCGGCAGAAATACCGGAGGATGAAAGATGGTGGGATTATGACAACTATATAGTAATCGACGAAGACACCGTGTGGAGCGGAACAAAGGTCTATAACAATCCGGATAAACCTGTTATTATCGTCAACGGAGCGACTCTCACCATAGAAAAAGGAACGCGCGTGGAAATTCTGATCTTGGAAGTCCATATGGGAAGAATTATCGCCGAAGGCGACGAGAATGACAAAATTGTTTTTACCAAAGCTGTTCCGGACTATTCGGGCTATGCGGAAAGCACCAAGCCCCAATGCATGCCGGGCGAAAGAGGTCTTATACATTTTTCCGACCAAGCGTGGGTCAACGGGTATGACACGGAGCCTTCACTTTTTCGCTACGTGGAATTCGATAATATGGGTTCCTATGATTATTTCGACGAGGAAGAATGCGCTTGCCCGGATTGCGTGGGATTCGGGAGTCGGATTTTCAACAGCATTTTTTATACCGCTCACGCTGAAGAACCGGCGAAGCCGGACAGAATGAATCCGTCTATCCTGTTTGAAGCCGGCCGGCTTCATGTCGAAAATTCAACTTTCAGAAATAATTCCTACGCGGATGTGAAAGTGAACACCGGATATTATGACGGCGAACCGGCAAGCTATTTGAAAATATCCAATTCCAATTTTTCCGGCAATAAGCAGGGAACCGCTTTGATTTCCAGCGCCAAGCGATATAATGAAGACGATGATTTCGTTTTAGCGAAAGACAGGGTTATTCTCAAGAATAACTGGTATGGCAGTTCAGCCGGTCCGAAAACCGGTCCGGAATATATAATCGGCGGAGAGATTGTCAGCGGAGATTATACTCTCGATGATTGGAGAACCACCGATTTGATTACCGATCCGGTGATTGTTATTCCGGGGATTATGGGGTCGGCTGAAGTGACTAACGCACTGATGAGCAGGAAATTAGTGCTTGATCCTATTCTTCATACCTATGATAATCTGATAGCGTCCCTTGAGGAAAACGGATACGAAAAAAACAAAAATCTTTTCGAATTTCCCTATGAATGGAGAGATAGCAACATCGCGACAGCCGATATCTTGAAAAACAAAATTCAAAGCGTGAAAAGCAATACCGGAGTTTCCCGGGTTGATCTGGCGGCTCATTCGATGGGAGGATTGGTTGCCCGCTACTATATTGAAAGCCCGGCTTATCAAAATGATGTTGATCAATTGGTAACATTGGGAACTCCGCACAAAGGGTCGCCCAAAAGTTATCTGACTTGGGAAGCGGGAGAGGTCGGTACTGAGTTTGAAGATAAGGTTATTAAGAATATCTTCCAGCTCGAAGCGCTTCACTCGGGATTTCTTGATCTCAAGAAATATATCCAAACCCGGGTAGGCTCAGTGGCGGAACTTTTGCCTGATTACGACTATCTTGAAAACGCTTCCACCGGAGAAATGAAAAATTATCCCGATAGCTATCCGGGGAATATACTTTTGGAATTTTTGAACAGTTCAAGCCGGATGGAAAAAATGGACAAAGTCAATTTTTACAATATTGTCGGAGATATTGATGGCGCGGAAAATACCATTAAAAAGTTTAGAGTAATTGATAGCACAGTTTCCGGAAAATGGGAG
>Ga0156399_137_pt1 | contig 31409 bp, 33 predicted proteins | sample RifOxyA3_FD_108043 | JGI IMG/M metagenome (GOLD analysis project Ga0156399, IMG submission 108043) | Candidatus Moranbacteria bacterium RIFOXYA12_FULL_44_15 | reverse complement strand
GTGGTATGAGGTTATCTTATAGTCAGCTATCGCGCTGTTAATCAGCTATTAACTCTTAGCAACGCGATAATTTTATAACGCAAATGATCAAGCCGATTGTTTTAGTTGTCCTTGATGGATGGGGAATCGGGGAAAAATCTCAAGGCAATGCTCTGGAAAAAGCCAGTCTCCCCAACATTAAAAAACTCAACGCCTATTATCCCCATATAGCTTTGCAAGCTTCGGGAGTTTCCGTCGGCCTTCCCTGGGGAGAGCCGGGCAACTCGGAGGTTGGACATACCGCCCTTGGAACGGGCGCGGTAATCTACCAAAATATGCCCCGTATCACCATGTCCATCCAAAATGGAGAATTTTTCAAAAACGATGTTTTTTTGAAAGCTATCCAAAACGCCAAAGCAAAAAAAACAAGCCTTCATTTGATGGGATTAGTTGGAAAAGGCGGAGTACATTCCAATATTGACCACCTCTACGCCCTTTTGGAGCTTGCCAAGAAACAAAAAACGGAGCGCGTTTTTATCCACGCTTTCACCGATGGAAGAGACAGCCCGCCCACCTCCGGAATTGAGTCAATAAGCGAACTTCAACAAAGGCTAACCGTCGCCGGAATCGGAAAAATAGCTACTATTGGAGGGCGATACTTTGGCATGGACAGAAATAATAACTGGGATCGCGTGAAAAAATCTTATGACACGATGACTTTGGGCGAGGGACAAAAAACAGACGACCCAATCAAATATCTCCGCTCATCTTACGACCAAGGCGTTTATGACGAATATATCGAGCCCGCGGTAATTATGGAAAAAGATTCCCCGGTCGGTCTTATCCAAGACGGAGATAGCGTCATATTTTTCAATTTCCGGGAAGATCGCGCCAGACAAATTACCAAGTCTTTTGTCATTCCTGATTTTGACAAATTTTCCAGAAAAAAAATTGAAGATATTTTCTTTGCGACAATGATCCAATACGAAGAAAACCTTCCAGTTGAAGTCGCTTTCAGACCGATTAAAATAGAGAACTGTTTGGGGAAAATACTAAGTAAACAAAAGCTATCCCAACTGAGGATAGCTGAAACGGAAAAGTTCGCCCATGTCACCTACTTTTTCAATGGCGGAAACGAAGAACCGTTCCCCAAAGAAGATAGAATAATAGTTCCTTCTATTGACGTATCCAGTTTTGACAAAGCTCCGGAAATGAGAGCGGAAGAACTCACGGGAAAAGTAGTTGATTTTATCGAAAAAGAAAAGTATGACTTCATCTTAATGAACTATGCCAACGCTGATATCGTGGGACATACCGGAAATGAAACTGCCGCCATACGCGCAGTAGAAGTCATTGATGAATGTTTGGGAAAACTTATTCCTGCCGTTATTTCCAAAAAGGGCTGCCTGTTTATCACGGCCGACCACGGCAATGTCGAAGAGATGAAGAATACCAGCACGGGAGAAGTTGACACGGAACATTCAATAAATCCCGTCCCTCTTTGGTTCATCACCGCTCAAAACCATCGAAAAACCAAAAACACCGCCGAAGAAAAAGTACGCGTCGCCGGTCTTCTCAGCGATATCGCCCCGACCATCTTGGAAATTCTCAACATCAAAAAACCGGAAGAAATGACCGGCGAAAGCCTGCTGCCGATTTTAAAATAAAACATTTTGCTTTTAAAAAAAGCCCGCTGATTCCTCGAGTGGGCTTTTTATTTACCAAAGAATTTCTTATTTTATAATCTTATCCACTACCCCGTACGCCTTGGCTTCTTCGGCGCTCATGAAGTAGTCGCGCTCGGCGTCCTTTTCTACCTTTTCCAGTTTCTGGCCGGTGTGTTTGGCCAGAATTTCATTCAACGTCTGCTTTATTTTGAGAATATGGCGCGCGTGAATGTCGATATCAGTCGCCTGCCCTTGCGCTCCACCCATCACTTGATGAATCATAACTTCACTGTTGGGAAGCACTGTCCGCTTGCCTTTTTTTCCGGCCGCCAAAAGCAAAGCCGCGGCCGAAGCGGCCATACCGACGCAAATAGTGGCTACATCCGGCTTGATATATTGCATCGTATCATAGATGGCCAGCGCCGACGTCACTTGCCCGCCGGGAGAATTGATGTATATTTTCACGTCCTCTTTGGAATTTTGCGATTCCAAAAATAAAAGTTGGGCGATGACGCTGTTAGCGACAACGTCATCGATCGAACCGCCAATAAAGATTATTCGATCTTTCAAAAGCCGCGAATAAATATCATACGCCCGCTCGCCGTAGCTGGTTTTTTCGATGACAGTAGGGATGAGATATTGATTTTTCATAATTCAGTAGCGATACTAATCTACGAATTGCATACGAATGCTACGAATTTATTAGTGGCATTCGTATGCAATTCGTGTCATTCGTATCGCTTGTTATAATTTCTCAAGATATTCAAATACCTTCTCATTCTCTAAGGTATTTTTACTATAACTATACAATCTCTCCATATCAATATTCTTCTCGGCATCTTTCACCTGCTTATAATACGCCAAAGTCTTGTTCATTTCATCTTCCACCTCCTTTGTGTCCGCTTTGATTTCTTCGTCTTGGGCTATTCGTGAGATGACCAAGGCGGAGATGACCCTTTTTCTCGCCTGATCTTGCCAGTCTTTCTCCAACTCTTTCCGGTCTTTTTTGAGCTTCAAGAGATAATCATCCAGACTCATCCCCATCGACTGAATCTGGTGCTCGAACTCATGCATCATTTTATCAGTTTCTTCCCGGATCAGAATTTCTGGTAAGTCGACTTCCGACTGCTCGATTATTTTGTCGATATATTTCACTCTTCTCTCGTCTTGCGCCTTGTGTTTATTTTCATGCTCCATGCCTTCCCGCATATTTTTTCTGAGCGCTTCCAGGTTTTCAAAATTTCCCAGCGACTTGGCAAAATCGTCGTCAACTTCCGGCAGTTGCCTTTCCTGCACTAAACTCATTTTCACCTTAAAATCCGCGTTTTTCCCCGCCAAATCCTTTTTGTGATAATCCAAAGGAAAGCTAAGCTCAAACTCTTTTTCTTCGCCCTCCTTCATTCCGATAATTTGATCTTCAAAACCGGGAATAAACACGCCGCGTCCGACAATCAGAGAATGATTTTTACTTTTCCCGTTTTCAATCGGTACTCCTCCGACCAAAACCTCAAAATCGATTTCCACGCTGTCTCCGCTTTTAGCTTCCCTCCTGACTGTCACTAACTTTACCCGGCTGCCAGCCAGCTTTTCCAGTTCCAGCTTCAAATCTTCCTCGTTCGCCTGAAAAGTTTTCTTGGAAAATTCTTCATTGATTTTTTTAATCTCTTTCTTATATCCATCGCTCACTGAAATTTCCGGCATAACCGCCACTTCCGCCTTATACTCCAAGTCTTTTCCTTCTTCCAGCTTTTTTACTTCCACCCGCGGGCTGCCGATGACCTCCAGCTTTTCCTTCAAAACAAAATCGCGATAGCTTTTCTTGACGGCTTTTTCAGCCGCTTCATTGAGAATCAATTCTTTGCCGATCTTTTTCTCCACAATGTTCCGCGGAGCTTTTCCCGGGCGAAATCCCGGAATTTTTATTTCCGAAGACAGCTCGCTAGCCGCCTGATCCAGATATCCTTTCCAGTTATCCCAAGGAACGGTTATTTCGAATTCTACTTTGGATTTAGGTAATTTTTTAATTTCTGCCATATCGCTATATTATTTACTAAATTTTTCTTTATATAATCCCACGCCTTTTTTCACCGCTTCAAACGCCGCTTCCTTACCTTCAATTCCCGTAATTTCCACTTTTTTATCTTCAATGGATTTGTATGTTTCGAAAAAGTGTTTGAACTCTTTCAGCATATGTTTGTTAAGATCAGCCATATCATTCGTATCGTCCCACCTCGGATCCTTTACCGGCACCGCGATAATCTTGTCGTCGCCTTCTCCTCCGTCAATCATACGCATCACCGCCACCGGACGCACTTCCACTAGAATGTTGGTCGCCAAAGGATAGGTACTCAGAACGATCACGTCCAGCGCGTCCCCATCTTCCCAAAGCGTTTGCGGCGCAAATCCGTAGTCAAATGGATAATCTTGCGAGGTTTTCATCGCCCGGTCAAGTTTGATGAGTCCGGTCTTTTTGTCGATTTCGTATTTATTTTTGGAGCCTTTCGGAATCTCGATTATCACATTGAATTGTTCCGGAGCCTTTTCCCCCAGCTCCACATCATGCCATAAGTTCATAAATCCAAAATTTTCAATTTTCAATTTTCAATTTTCAAACAATTTTTTCAGCCAAAGGCTGATCCGCCTTTAGCGGAAATTTCTCAATTTTGAAATTTTTAAACGTTTGAAAATTTAGTCATTAAAGCATTGGAAATTGTTTAGAAATTAGAAATTCTATTTTTTTTCTTGAACTTCACTGCTTTCTTCTTTCTCCTCGCTCACATCTTCTTTTATTTCTTTTATATCATCCTGTTTCTCCTCTGCGTCTTTTGTTTCTTTTTCCGCTCCTTTGATGTCGATTTTCCAGCCAGTGAGCTTGGCGGCGAGGCGGACATTTTGACCGCGCTTGCCGATCGCCAAAGACAACTGGTCTTCCGGAACAATCGCCACCGCTTCTTTTTCGCTCTCATTAATATCCACCCGCAAAACCTTGGCCGGACTCAGGGAGGCTGAGATAAATTTAGCCGTATCGTCATTCCAGGCGATAATATCAATCTTTTCTCCACCCAGTTCGTCAATCACCGCTTGCACCCTGGTTCCTTTTTGCCCCACACACGAACCGATCGGATCAATTCCTTCCTCTGAGGAAGCCACAGCGATTTTAGTCCTTTCTCCGGCTTCCCGGGCGATTGATTTTATCTCCACCGTTCCCGCGAAAATTTCCGGCACCTCCAGTTCAAACATCTTCCGAACCATTTCAGGAGTTGTCCGGCTTAAAGTGATGCCCGGGCCTTTCGATCCGGCATCGACTTTCATAACATACACTTTTATTCTTTGCCCTATCCGGTAATTCTCCCTTTCAATTTGTTCCGACGGAAATAATACTCCCACTGATTTGCCCAATTCCACAAAAACATTCCGGCCTTCCACCCTTTGCACGGTTCCATTGATCACTTCGCCCTCCCTGTTTTTATACTCATCATACATCGCGTCCCTCTCGGCTTCCCGTATCCTCTGGATTATCACTTGTTTGGCGGTCTGCGCCGCCACCCGGCCGTAATCTTTCTTTTCCGGAAGCTCCAATTCGATAATGTCCCCGATTTTGGCGTTTTTCTTGATTTCTTTGGCTTCTTTTAAAGTGAAATCGCGTTCAGGATTGAATCTCGGCAGTTTTTCCTCCTCTTCATCTTCAGCGCTAACTGGCGCTTCTCCCACCTTAATTGACGTTTTACCTGACTTGTCTGACTCCTTTTCGATTTCCTCCGTTTCTTCTACAAATTCCCGCAAAGTTTCATCCACTACTTCTTTTACCAAGAAAAACTTGGCTCCGCCGGAAACTTCATCAAATTCCGCCCGGATATTCTGACCCTTTTTGCCGTAATCTTTCTTGTACGCCGCCGCCAAAGCCGCTTCGATCGTTTCTACGACTCTTTCTTTGGAAATGCCTTTTTCCTCGCAAATTTGCGCGATGGCGCTTCCGAATTCGCCGGTTCGTCCAGCTTCTTCAGTTTTTGTTGTTTTTCGCTTTGCCATAAAGTTGTTTTTCGCTAATTAAGTTTTTAGATAAACTGTTCGTAGATTCGCATTTCATTCGTAGTTTCGCATCGGTCTGCTAATAAAGAAAGTTCGCTTCCGCGAACTCGATAAACTACCCATACTGCCACGACTAAATGCTACCATCCGCCCTAAGTTTTGTCAAATTCGCCGAATTCTTTGTTTCTTAGCTTTCTATGATACGATATCGCGAACCGGTGAGCTTCGTCGCGCACTCGCTCGATTATTTCTTTTGGCATTTCCGGCATTGTTCCAAACGTCCGGATGTCCAGTTTTTTCCGTTCCGGACCTTTGGCGACCGCCAAAAGCGGAATTTCTATTTTATAATTGCGAAGAACACGCCGCGCCATATTGAGATGCCCCGCGCCGCCATCAAGAATGATGAGATTGGGACGCGGCCAATTGTTTCCAAACCGGCGACTCAATACTTCTTTCATCGCCCCTGTGTCATTGGCGCCTTCAATCGTTTTTATTTTAAATTTCCGGTATTGTGATTTATTCGGTTGCAATTCACCATCGGAATTATCAAAAACCACCATCGATCCGACAGAATATTTTCCAGAAATATTGGAAATATCATAACCCTCGATTCGCATTATTGCGCCGTAGAGACGAGGCAGTGCCTCGTCTCTACCCGCAATCAAGGCAATGTCTTGCAAATGTTGTAACACGAATATTTTGTTTCGCGTCTCCGCCGCCTTTTCGTATTCTTTTTTATTTGAATACTCCTCCATCTCCTTTTTCATCTGGTTTATTAACCCGCGCTTCTTCCCTTCCAATATCATTTTTATTCCCCGGATATTCTTGGCGTAATCCTTTTTCGAAATCCTCCCGTCATACGGCCCCGGACACAGCCCAATCTGCGAATCCAAGCAGCCTTTTTCCGTCTGCTGGATTTTATTATGATACGGAAAAATCTTGCGAAGAATTTTTAGCGCAATTTCGATATTTTTCTTTGATATGTATGGACCGTAAAGTTTAGTATATTGTATCTGGTATTTAGTATTTGGTATCCGCCCTTTAGATTGAGATAGTATCTCCGGTACCGGAGATACTATCTCCACTAAGCTGTTTTGCAATTTAAAATTTTTATTTTTGCTGGAATTTGGAAAAATGTCAGTTCTTCTCATAACTACCCACCTCGGAAATTCTTCCCTAGTAAGAAGCACGTACGAGAATGATTTATCATCTTTTCCATCGACATTATATTTCGGCTGGAGTTTTTTAATGAGAGACTGTTCCAAAATATACGCTTCCAAAACCGTCTCGGTTTTTCTGATTTCAATATCCGCCACTTCCCCGATCATCATCTCAATAGGACGCGTCCCCATTCGTGATTTCGTAGGGATTTGATTTATCAAACCCGCCCGGTGCATGGGTTCAATAAATTGAACCCCTACGAAATACGACCCCACCCGATCTTTGAGACTCCCCGCCTTCCCAACATAAACAACCCCGCCGTTTTTATCTCGAAAAATATACACACCAGGCGATTGAGGGAGGGATTTGAGTTTTTGGGAAATGGTTGACATAAAAATTTATCTAAGCTACAGTGATTTGTTCGAGAAAGTCCTATGCTCAAAACTCTAACCAAAAGGAGATTCCTATGTTTGGCAATCCTTTCGTCGAGAAACTAAGGCAGTTCTTTTTTGAAGCAATGGAGAGAGGCTGGGCCGCCGGGAGCGAAAAAATAGCCATTCCGCAGCTTTCTGGCTACAAAGCAATCGAGTACGCAGATGGACATCTCCACCTTGTTGATTGCTGGTGTAAAAACCAGGAATCCAATGCATCCAGTGGATTTACTACAATTTACTGGAAAGGCCATCCTGTTTGGACCATGCAGTATAGCGGAAGGTATATGCCTATGCAGAAAGTCACCGACTTTCTGAAGAGCACTATTCTCAAGTCCTACAAAGAAAAGCGCTTCTACGGAGGACGCGGGCAATGGTCTCTGTCTAGTGCGGGATTGATATACATCAATACCGTCGAGAGTAATGATTTTGAAAAGTTCTCCGGCAGAGAAACAATCCACGATACCGAGACAGGACAGCTCTACGGACACCACTGCTACTCTGGAATGGCACTTTTTATCTAGTTTTCTCGCCGTGCTTTTCTGTCTAACGAGCACCCGCCCGCCCCGGACGATCGTCAACCGACTTTCGCTCCGGGCTTTTTTATTTTCAAATAATTTTCTTCTTTATCCTTCTCTCCCGTACCCGGGAGAGATGTCCCGATGTACTCGTCGGGACAGAGAGGGCTCAGAGCCGGATGTGCCCTCTCCCCAGCCCTCTCCCGATTACGGGCGAGGGGGCAAAATTCAGTGAAATCATTTTAATCAGTGCGAATCAGTGGTTCAGACAATCCCTCAGATACCTCCCCGTCCAACTCTCCTTATAATATTTGCTAACTTCCTCCGGCGTTCCGGAAACGATCAAACGCCCGCCGCCGTCTCCGCCTTCGGGGCCGAGATCAATGATCCAATCGGCGGTTTTGATGACATCCATATTATGTTCGATAACCACCACAGTATTGCCCGCGTCCACCAGCCGGTTTAATACTCCTAATAATTTTTTAATATCGTCAAAGTGGAGGCCCGTGGTTGGTTCGTCTAAAATGTACAACGTATCGCCTGTCGCGCGCCGGGAAAGTTCCGTGGCTAATTTTATCCGTTGCGCTTCCCCGCCGGAAAGAGTCGTCGCCGCTTGGCCAAGCTGGATGTATCCCAAGCCGACATCCTCCAGGACCGCCAGCTTGTCATGGATTTCCGGAAAATTTTCAAAAAAATCTCGCCCCTCACTCACCGTCATCTCCAACACTTCAGAAATATTTTTGCCTTTGTATTTTACTTTCAGAGTCTCGCTGTTGTATCTTTTTGCGCCGCACACGTCGCATGGCAGATACACATCCGGCATAAATTGCATCTCAATTTTCAGCTGTCCATCCCCCTGACAATTATCGCAGCGGCCGCCTTTGACGTTAAAGGAAAATCTGCCTGGACCATAACCTTTGGACTTGGCGTCGCGCGTCTCCGAAAAAAGTTCGCGGATCGGCGTAAAGAGTCCGGTATACGTCGCGGGGTTCGATCGCGGAGTGCGTCCGATCGGAGATTGGTCGATCATAATGACTTTGTTGATATGGTGAGTGCCGACAATCTCGCTATGACGCCCCGGACGATCCAATGACCGCATAATGCGCGAAGCTAGGGATTTATAAAGTATCTCTTCTACCAACGTGGATTTTCCTGAACCGGAAACTCCTGTCACGCAAGTAAGCACTTTCAGTGGAAACTCTACGGTAACATTTCTCAGATTATGCTCCCGCGCGCCGCGAACAATAATGCTTTTTTTATTTTTCATGGGACGGCGAAATTTCGGGATTTCTATTTCGGCGTCATGCCGAAGATATGCCGCAGTCAGGGATTTTGGGCTTTTTATCACTTCTTCCGGCAAACCTTGGGCCACAATTTCTCCACCCAGCTTTCCCGCTCCCGGACCGATGTCCACCAGATAGTCCGCCGCGCGCATCGTTTCCTCGTCATGTTCCACAACAATCAAGGTATTCCCGATATCTCTTAACTTTAATAAAGTCTCCAGAAGCTTGGCATTGTCCCGCGCATGGAGTCCGATAGACGGCTCATCCATGATGTAAAGCACACCCACCAACTGCGATCCGATTTGAGATGCCAGACGGATCCGTTGCGATTCTCCGCCGGCCAAAGTATTGGCGCTGCGCGAGAGCATCAAATATCCCAGCCCCACGTTTTCCAAAAACCCTAACCGGTTAACAATCTCCTTCAAAATCCGCCCGGCGATAATTTGTTCGTTTTTGTTGAGTTTTAGATTTTTGAAAAAGTCAAGCGATTTATTCACGCTAACTGAACTGATTTCGGAAATATTTTTACCCCCCACCGTCACTAACAAAACCTCTTTTTTGTACCGCGCCCCGCGGCAAACCGAACAAGGATTTTGGGACATATATTTTTCAATGTCCGTCCGCACCGCGTCCGAATCGGTTTTATAATAACGGTCTTGCAAATATCCCGCCGCTCCGCGCCAACTCATATTATATTTCCAACTTGATCCGGTTTTAGATCGAAGCGTCACCGGAATTTCTTCCGCCTCTTCTTCGAGAATCATATCCGCCGCATCCGGCGCGCCGAACATCAATATATTAAAATCATCGTCAGATAAATCCCGCAGACGCACGTTGTCTTTGATGTGAAAATGGTTAGTCACCGCTCTCAAGATCGTCCCCTGCCAATTGTTTTTCTTATAGCTCCAGGGCATAATCGCCCCCTCGGCGATAGTCTTGTTTTTATCCGGCGCCACCATATCCGGATCAATTTCTTTTTTGACTCCCAAACCTTCGCAAGCTGGACACGCGCCAAATGGGCTATTAAACGAAAATAGCCTTGGTTCTAAGTCGGGAAAGGATATATCATGGATCGGACAAGACAAGTTCTGGTTAAATATGTATTCGTTAGCAGATATATTATTTTGGATTTTGGACTTTGGATTTGATTTGACATTTGGATTTTGAAATTTGGATTTTACTTTCACAAGTCCTCGTGAAAGTTTCAACGCCTTTTCCACCCCTTCGAAAATTCGTGAAATGTTATCGCTCGATATTTCCACGCTATCTACTAAAATATCAATCGTGTGTTTTTTGTACCGTTCCAATTTCACCCGCTCCCCGATTTTGGAATCAAGTTCGTATTTTTTTCCATTTATGTATGCCGCGGAAAATCCGCGCCGGAACATCTCTTCGAGCATGGTCGAGTACTCGCCCTTCCGGCCGCGTACGACTGGAGATAATATCTCTATACTGGGACATTCGATGATCTTCTTATTTTTAGACATTAAATGTCCAAGTGTGGCGCATGACTCCAATATTCGATCCACAATCTCATCCGTCGACAATTTCGTAATTTCCCGCCCGCAGACCGGACAATGGGGAATTCCGATTTTGGCGTAAAGCAAACGGAGATAATCATGGATTTCCGTCACCGTTCCCACCGTTGAGCGCGGATTGTGCGAAGCGGCTTTTTGGTCGATGGAAATAGCCGGCGACAGCCCTTCGATATAGTCCACGTCCGGTTTATCCATTTGCCCCAAAAACTGCCGGGCGTAACTCGACAGACTTTCCAAATAACGCCTCTGCCCTTCGGCAAAAATGGTATCAAAAGCCAACGTGGATTTTCCCGAGCCGGAAATTCCCGTAAAAACAATAAACTTATTGCGCGGTAATTCTAAATCAATATTCTTTAGATTATGTTCCCGCGCGCCTTTTATAATAATCTTATTCATAAATCACTCCAGACTACGAATTACGAATCGCATACAAATATACCAATGTACGAATTCAAATTTTCGTATATTCGTAAAAAATTCGTAATTCGTAGTCCGTAACCAAGCCAAAAAACTTCCCCTTTCGAGTACTGAAAACACCAGCTATTAAATTTATACAACGCCACCGCCTATTTTATCCTCACTACGTACGTTACTCTTGACTTTCGCTTATAACCCCGGCTTCTTTTTTTTACTTCCGAGGATTTTTTTACTTCTTTTTTCTGAACCCGCGCCCGGTGATCGACGAGCGCGTATTTTTCGAACATCTTTCTTTCAGCTCGCACCGCTCCGGCTTCGTCCGAACCGAAATGATGGGAAATTTCATGCCAAATAGTTTTGTAGACTCGTCTTTGGACTGTCCGTGCCGTTTTCGCTCCTTCCATTATAGCATTTCTAAAAAGAGAAACCTTGTCCGGTACCGCGGCGTGAAGCCGATTAGTCTGTTCAAAGCCTTGATACAGCCCAAATAGCGCGTAACCGCGCCGGAGCTGACACTCCTTGATTTGTGCCCTAGTCGGCCGGTCGTCTATCACAAAAACCAGGTTGTGCATCTTTTTAAGCAGCCTTTTAGGCGCCATCTGCACGGCTTCAATCGCCCACCGGTCAATTTTTTTCCTGGAAATTTTCACTCCTTTAGAAGTCTTAAGTTATTATAGCCACCCGAGATTCCCATTTGAAAATACAGCCTAACACATATTTTTTTAGAGCGCAATTTTTCCTTTTTTTTGCCTTTTTTCTTTACATAATCCAATTTAGATGCTAGCCTTAAATAAGCAACTAAAAACTTGCTCTTTGTTTATATGGACACAATGGGTAATTTAGTACAAAGCAACTTGGTATTTATACTTTTGATCCTGACCGCACTGTCAGCACTGATTCTTTTCTGGCTTACTTTCCTGCATGTGCGGCTGAAATCCATCCAAAAAAGAAATCTACAGCTTTTTTCCGGCGAGAAGACTGAAAATTTGGAAGATGTACTGGCCAAGCAGGCAGAAAACATTAAAGCGCTGGATAAAGACATCCAGGAACTATATACAATTTCCAATCAAATCAACGGTTTATCTTTTCGAGGATTCCATAAAATAGGTTTGATTCGCTTCAACCCGTTCAAGGAAGTCGGAGGCGACCAAAGCTTTTCTCTGGCTCTCCTCAATGGAAAAAACAACGGACTAACCATCAGCTCTCTTTTCACCCGGGAAGGCGCCAGAATCTACGCCAAGTCAATCACCGCGGGAAAAGCTGAAAAATATCCCCTCACTAAAGAAGAGGAGGAAGCGATCAAAACAGCTATGAAGCCGGAATTTAAAAAATAATTTCTATCATTATGCCGGAAGAGTCTTCTAAAAAAATCAATTTGCCGCCGCTTATCACTGTCAAGAAATTCAGTGAGATTTTGAATTTACCTGTCGGCGCGGTAATCACGGAACTGATGAAAAACGGCATCTTAGCGACTATCAACGAAAAAATTGACTTTGAAACAGCTTCTATCATCGCCCAGGACCTTGGCTATGAAGTGGCGGAAGAAGCGGTTGAAATCAAAGACGGGATGACATTGGAAAAGCTTCTGGATATTTTGAAACAAGAAAAAGAATCCGGCGAAAACCTCCGCAAACGCCCGCCTATCGTTACTATCCTGGGGCACGTTGACCACGGCAAAACCACCCTGCTGGATACCATTCGGAAAACTAGCGTGGTGGAAAAAGAATCAGGCGGAATCACCCAGCATATCAACGCTTATCAAGTCAAGAAAAAAGGACAACTTATCACTTTTGTGGATACGCCGGGGCATGAAGCTTTCAGCGCGATGCGCGAACGCGGAGTCAGCTTGGCCGATATCGCGGTTTTGGTAGTGGCGGCCGACGACGGCGTCCGTCCGCAGACCAAAGAAGTAATTGAGTATTTATTGTCTAAAAAAATTCCTACGGTTGTAGCCATAAACAAAATCGACAAACCGGAAGCCAACCCGCAGCGAGTTAAACAGGAGTTGGCCGATAATGGAATCCTTTTGGAAGAATGGGGCGGAGAAGTCTTGAGCTCCAAAATAAGCGCCAAGCAAAACATAGGCATCGACGATCTTCTGGACAATATTTTGCTTTTGGATGAAGTGGAAAATTTCAAATCCGATTGGAAGCGCGATGCTTTGGGAATCGTCTTGGAATCCCATCTTGATCCGCAAAAAGGACCCGTAGCCACGGCACTCGTAAAAACCGGCACGCTCAAGGAGGGTCAGGACATCATTGCGGGAAAAACTTTCGGGCGGGTGCGCCGCATCGAAAACTTCCTGGGAAAAAGAATTCTGGAAGCCGGACCAGGAACTCCAATCAGCATCATCGGCCTCAACGAAGCCCCCAGTTCCAATGAAGTCATCCAGGTAGTCACCAAATCCACCGCCAAAGCTATGTCGCATGAAGCCAGAAAAGGCCGCTATGGGGAAGTTTCCGAGAACTTAAGCGCGCAGAAGATAATGAAAACCATTGCCGACGAAAAGATCAAGCGGCTTAATATCATTTTGAAATCCGACGTACAGGGTTCACTGGAAGCCATCGAACAGATCTTGGGCGAAATCAAATCAGATGAAGTAGCCATTGACTATATCAGCACCGGGGTCGGGAACATAACTGAAACTGACATTCGGCTGGCGGAAAGTTCCAACGCGGTCATATTCGGCTTCAATGTCGACGCCACGCCCGTTGCCAAGAGAATGGCCCAAAACACCAAAGTAGAGATCAAGAGCTATAAGATAATCTACGAACTGGTTGAAGACATCAAAAACCGCTTGATTGAAATGCTTCCGCCGGAAATAGAAAGGACGGATTTTGGAAAAATGAAAGTGTTGGCAGTTTTCAAAACAGGGAAGAAGGATATGATTGTCGGAGGAAAAATAATTTCCGGAAAAATAGTCAAGGGTTCTTTGATGGAAGTTTCGCGGGAAGATAATATTATTGGCAAAGGAGCCTTGGATAATCTTCAAGAGAATAAAATTAACGTTGACGAATGCGCTTCCGGCAAAGAATGCGGAATCACTTTCCTGGGCGAAACCAAAATAAAGGAAGGCGACGTGCTCGCCAGTTATAAGGAAGAAGTTAAGAAGAAGACTTTATAAATTCTTCGATGAACACTCGCGTTGCTAAAATTAACGGATTAATCCAGGATATTTTAAACAACATCATCCTCAAAGACCTCTCTCTCAAAGAGGGTGTTTTTATTACTATCTCTAAAGTTGACACGACGTCCGATCTTCGCTATACTCGGGTGTCCGTAAGTATTTTCCCGGAACGGGAAATCAAATACGCCGTAAAAACTCTGGAACATGAACTGTACAAAATGCAGGGAACGCTGAACCGGAAACTCCATATGAAGCCCCTGCCCAAAATTGAGTTCAGAGTCGACATGACTGAATCGCGAGCGGACGAAATCGAAAAACTTTTAAGAGAAATCTAGCCGACGCGAATCTGCGAATGAATCCGAATTCACGAATTTATTCGTAGATTCGAAGATTTGCATACATTCGCAGATTCGAATCGGTTTTGTTGTTTATGCAGAATTTCTCCCAAGAATTTCACACACTGAACTATGTTATCAAGGAATCCGATAATATATTACTTTTCGCTCACTCGCGTCCGGACGGCGATACGGTAGGATCAGTCCTGGCTCTCAAAAGCTACATCCAATCCCTCGGGAAAAAAGTCGACGTCGCCTGTTTCGATCCGTTCCCGGTTTATCTCCGGTCGCTCACCGATGAGCAGTTCAAACTCCCCAACCAATTGGATCTTTCCGGCTATAAACTGATAATCGCCGCCGACAGCGTGGAACGGGGTTTCCAAAAAATCCAAGCCGGTTTGAACAACTCGCAAATCATCGCGCTTATCGACCATCACCCGGATATTACCATCCGGGGAGACATTAATATAATCGACTCTGAATATTCTTCCGTTTGCGAAATTATCTACAACTTTTTTGCCAAAAATAAAATCGAGATCAATCGCGAAATAGCCGCTTACCTGCTTTTGGGCATTCTCTCCGACACGGGAATTTTCCAGCACTCCAACACTACCCCGCGCGTGATGGAAATCGCTTCGCATTTGATGAAAAAGGGCGCGCCGATGGCCAAAATTGTCGATACCACTTTTGCCAACAAAAAAATTTCCACTTTGAAACTCTGGGGGAGGGCGTTTGAAAAAGCCAAAATAAACCCGGAAAGCGGAATGATTGTTTCAGTCTTGACCAAGGGAGAATTAGAAGAATGCGACGCCAGCACGGAGGACATCGCCCAAGTGGCCGGCATCCTGAATACCGTTCCGGGAACGAAGTTTTCCCTCATCCTGTCCGAACGCGACGACGGAATCATCAAGGGCTCTTTCCGCTCGGAAGAATACAAGGGCGTGGACGTTTCGCGCATCGCCGCCCAGTTCGGCGGCGGCGGCCACCGCCTCGCCAGCGGCTTTGAGGTCAAGGGAAAGATTCAAGAGACAGAGAATGGATGGAGAATTATTTAAATTGAAATTATACTGATCTTTTCTTGAATTGAATTTTTTATGCTGATCCAATCCGCCGATTGCAACATGACCGGCATCGGATCGGATTCGGCATCCTCAAAAAAAGCCAGGCTCTTCAATATATGAAGCTTGTTGAATTTTATGTTTTTGTATTTTTTTGAAAATATATCCAGCAGATCTTCGAGAGTATGCTTTTTTAAAAGAAAAAATAGATCAATAAAATCCTTCTTGCTTCCCCGCGACGATATGGCATCGATTTTCATAGCAGCAACATCGCGCTCATCGGCCAAATTTATGTTTTTTGAGGAAACTAGCGGAAAAACAAGGTCATAATCATACTTGAAGAAACTAACCTTAATATTATCCAGAAGACCATTTATCGTTCCCTCCTCTTCACTAATCAACTCAAATTTTCCAGTTTCCTCGAGATTTTTTTTCACTTTCGAATTAGAAAATGATTTTTGACAAAACCAATCCAGATCCACCGATTCTCGATGACCCAGATGAATAGCCAAAGCCGTACCGCCAGCCAGATAAAATTCATTCTTGATTTCGCTTTCAGCTATCTTTTCCAAAACGCGCTTTGTTTCCGGCTGGATTGCGTTTTCAAACATTGATCTTTATCTAACTTAAAATAGTTACACCAAAAAAGCAGAGACCTATCATTGAGCGTCCGGCTGGATAACAAGCTTTCCTTAAGCTTGTCGCTTCCATAAATATCCCGAGCCCAGCGAAAATCTTCCACATCGCCAAAGTTCAAAATCCTCTCCATAATAAACCGGGCGTTTTTTTCCACGTCCAGTTTGCCAACATCCCAGAACAATGACCGTTTTTTAAGTATTTCTTGCGTTTCCATAGCCTTATTGTAGCACAAAATAGGCAAAAATAAAAGCCCCGACGAACGATATCATCGGGGCAAAATCCTTGTAAGTGGGAAGTTTTTGATCGTGGTGATCAAGGATAACTTCCCGAAACCTTTTAAGACCCAAATACTTTTTTTGTTAACTCAAGCACTTTTTTGTTTTTGCCTACGATCTCCTTTTCTTTTTCGGGTTGATAATTAAATTCATTCAGCCCACCTTCACAAAGAAGGTGTTCTGTCACTTCATCTGATGACCACCGCCAATCCTGGAGCATTCCCTCCAGAAGTGCTGCAATGTTTTTGAATATGTACTGGTGGTACTTGGGAGATGGCTTCCCAATGTTAATTAATCCATCAAGTCTGCTCTCGGATGCCATCAAAATTTTTCCTTTAAATCCGAGTGTTTCTAATGCAATTTTTATTTTACGTCCACTTCCTCCTCCTTTCCAAATCTCGTTGTCCATTATTATATATCCGCCTTCCAGGACAAATCTAAGTATTTTCTCTACTATTCCTGGGGAGTACTCAGGGATAATTACCTCTGCCTCCAAGTCTTTGGAATATTTTTTAAAGAAATCACTCCATTCGTTCCTGTGTTTCTGTTCATCCTCGACTACCATAATTTTTTTCATCTATTCCTCCTGCCCATTTTCTTAACCGCCGGGCAAGCGGTAGTAATATTTTCCAGCCAGTGTAGCTCCCAGCCAGTCCGAAATATTCGAACTTGGGCCATAGCTGATTTTTTAAGGAACTTGTTACGACATTTCATCGTAACAGCACATTATAACTCAAAATTCGCTAAATGTCCATTGTTGAGTCAAGTTAATTTTGTATGCACCGCTTATAATTATATTTTTGGCTTATCATTGACACTTTTTAGATAGTTTGCTATACTATAAATAACGACCATAATTTGGACACTTTGTAATATTATGCAAAACCAGCTCGAAAAACTTGGATTTGATCCGAAAGAAGCCACTCTTTATTTGGCGCTCTTGGAATTGGGGGAAGCCGGAATTGTCGAAATATCGCGTAAATCCGGCCTGAAGCGGACTACGGTCTATCATATTTTGGATGATCTGAAATCTCGAGGATTGGTCAGTCAGAATCAAAAAGGCAAGAAAGTCCGCTACATGGCGGAAGATCCCCACTCCATCGGACAGAGCCTCAAGGAAAAAGAAGCGCTTTTCGAAAAAACGCTTCCCGAGCTGTTGTCGATCGCTAATATGTTCGAAAAAAAACCGGCTATCCGCTATTTTGAAGGCTTGAATGGTATCAAAGAAGTGTATAATGACGAATTGAAACACGAAAGCAGCGAACTCCTCTGCTGGTGGGCGGAAAGTTACGCCATCTTCGGCGATGAGTTTTTCTATGACTACTATGTTCCCGAGCGATTGAAGAAAAAGATCTGGGTGCGTTCCATTATGCCTCGCAATGATGCTATGGCTAAGTACGATGCAAACAATGAAAAGGAGCTGCGCCAAGTGCGCGTCGCCGATCTGGAACCAACATTCGCCGAACTGGAAATCAGCTTATATGGAAAAAGTAAAGTCTCCATTAAATCTTTCCAGGAAAAGTTCGCTCTCATCATCGAAAGCCGGGCACTGTTCAATACGCTTAAAAATATTTTTGAGTTGCAGTGGAAAAGTCTCGGGTAACTTCATTTTTTACACCACTAGTGCATTTTCACTAAAATACATTATACTTTATACATAATATCTGATGCTTTTATATGCACATCGGCGCTCATGTTTCAATTGCCGGAGGAATTCAGAATGCTCCCGAAAGGGCGGCGGATTTGGGGTGCGAAGTCATGCAGATTTTCACCCGTTCTCCACAAGGAGGAAAAGCTCCGGAATTCACGCCGGAAATTTTGAAAGAGTTTGCGTTGCGCGTTTCACGTTACGCGATACGCGACACCTACATTCACACGCCCTATTATATCAATTTTGCTTCAAGCAACAACAGAATACGTTACGGCTCAGTCAGCGTCGTCCGCGATGAGTTGGAACGCGGATCTCTTATTGGCGCCAAATACGTTATGACCCACCTTGGCACCGCCAAAGATTTGGGCGAAAAAGAAGCCGCGGCCAAAACTATTGAAATGCTCAAAAAATGTTTGGAAGGATACAAGGGAAAAACCAAATTACTTCTGGAAAACAGCGCCGGAGCCGGAGCGATTATCGGCGATGATTTAAAAGAGTTGGCGAAAATTATAAAAGGAGTAAGCAGTTCCGCCATCGCCGGCATCTGCCTGGACACCCAGCACTCTTTCGCTTCCGGCTACGATTGGCGCGATTTTGAAAAAACACTGGCGCGAATCGACGGAGAACTGGGATTAGAAAATATCAAACTAATCCACGCCAACGATTCCCAAACCGAATTCGCGTCCAATCGCGACCGCCACGAACATATCGGGAAAGGAAAAATCGACTTCACTGCTTTCAAAAACATCGTCGCCTTTGCCGAAAAAAATGGTATTGATATGATATTGGAAACGGAACATGATGAGGTCAAGGAAGATATTGAACTCCTTAAAAATTTAAAAAAAATTAAATGATTCTACTCGACTTTAGTCGAGGTTTCGAAGCTTTAGCTTCGTACGCGCGGCTAAAGCCGCAAAACCCCCGCTAAAGCGGGGTGGAATAATATTACGATGCGCGTAGCGATAATCTCCGACATTCACAACAACGAAATTAATTTGCAAAAAGTTTTGAATTATTGCAAAGATAATGACGTCAAAACTATTGTTTGTTGCGGTGATCTATCATCCAGGGAAGTTTTGGATTTTCTAAACAATAATTTTTCCGGAAACATTCTTTACACTTTTGGCAACGCTGACTATGATGACCTGCGAGAACTGGAAGATCAGAAGAAGTATAAAAATGTTTATTTATTCAAGGATTTTGGCGAAGCGGTTATCGAAAAGAAAAATGTGGCTTTTGCCCACTACCCGCAAAAAGCCAAAAATTTAGCTCTAACCCAAAAGTACGCTTTTGTCTTTTATGGCCATACCCACAAGCCCTGGGAAGAAATGATCGGAAAATGCAAAATGCTCAATCCCGGTAACGTCGCCGGAGAAATCTATCTGCCGACATTCGCGGTGTGGGAAACGAGTAGCAATGTATTTAAATTAATACGTATTCACAATTTGAAATAACTTCCGATTTTTTATTATTCAAACAAGTATCAAAAATCAAAATGCAAAAATCAAAATGACAGATAAAAATGCAAAAAGTATAAAAACATTTTGCATTTTACATTGTCATTTTGCATTTTGAGATTTGCATTTTGCATCATCAAGATGTCTAAACAACCCCAACTCGATCAACTGAATACACAAATGTCCAAGTGCAGTAATTGCGCACTAAGAAAAAGCTGCACCCAAGTCGTCCCCGGCGAGGGCTCCGCCAACGCGGAAGTTATGTTCATCGGCGAAGGTCCCGGCGCCAAAGAGGACGAACTGGGCCGCCCTTTTGTCGGCGCGGCCGGAAAGTTTTTGGACGAAATGTTGGGAACTATTAATTTGAAACGTGAGGGGGTATACATCGCCAACGTCGTCAAATGCCGCCCACCGGGCAATCGCGATCCGCTCCCTGAAGAAGTATCGTCCTGCTGGCCGTGGCTATTGGAACAAATTAAAATTATTCAACCAAAACTGATTGTCACTCTTGGTCGCCATTCTATGGAAAGGTTTTTGCCTAATCAAAAAATCTCCCAAGTCCACGGCAAAGCTATGCGCCGTGAAATCGACGGCATCGGCAAGCAAATTTTTTACACGCTCTACCACCCCGCCGCCGCCCTCTACAACGGCTCAATGCGCGAAGTGCTCATCAAAGACTTCAAAAGAATCCCGAAGATAATTAAGAAAATAAAATCCGAAGAAAACTAAAATCGCCGACAAGGCGATTTTAAATTACTTTACTGTTTTTAAAAATTCCTCCATCGTATCATACCTTTCCTTGAATATCAGATACAAGCTATCCGGTTTTTCGGGTTTTCCGATCAATATCAGAGGTTTTTCCAGTCCATAAGCAATCCCGGCTTCAATATGAACTGAGTTGCCCGCCGGCAAAAGCATAATTACTTTTTCGGCATTCCTCAATCCATCCAAGTCTTCCTTAAACACTTTTTTGAAATGTTTGTCTTCGAAAAAGTTTTGGACATTTTCAAACGCCTTCATTTGGTCTTCTGGGTGCCCGTCAGGGTTATCGGGGTCAGCCGGTGTCGAACAAAAGTTATAACAAGTCTTGCCTCTTTTTTTCAATTCATTAACGAGATACTCGCAATTTTCTTTGTTTCTAAATTTTGACAAAACGGTATAATCGGTCATGTTTTTTTGTTTACTGTTTATATTAGTGGTTCAGGTGGGACTCGAACCCACATGCCTTTTAGGCACGACATTTTAAGTGTCGCGTGTATACCAATTCCACCACTGAACCAAGTTATTTTCTACCTTTTAGCCTTTCTATTTCTTCCTCTATGGGTTGGTTTCAAGCTATGACAATTTGGACATAACACTCTCAAATTTTCCAGCCTATTATCCATACTATCTCCATTAATATGATCCAACTCCAGGGGAAGCCTTCCATCCTGCGACATTTCTCTCCATCCGCATTCCTCGCAATACATAGGTTTCAACTCGGCATCGAATAATCTCTTTTTTAGTTTGTAACTTTGAAAATCGCTTCCTTTAATTAAAATATCCTCAAGTTTTATTAACGGCTTCCCAATACCTCTCATTCCTTTACTCCACCCATATCCCGTAAAGTGTCCTTTGTCAATTTTATAAAATTCAATATATTTTTTTATCTGAGAATAGTTCCCGCCCGCTTCTTTCAGACCCAATTTGTTCAATGCCTGCCTAATACTTGTACTTTTTTTGACAGCGTCTCTTAGTTGTCTTTCCGTCCAAGTTCTTTTTCTGTTTGTTTTTATGATTATTGGCATACTTATTTGAATATATTACTATGCAAGTATACCATAAATGATAAAAAAATATAAACTTGAGGTCGCGTCCGGAATTGAACCGGAGTACAGGGTTTTGCAGACCCTTGCCTAACCGCTCGGCCACGCGACCATATAATAAACCTTATCAAATCTATCACAACTGGTCAAACAAAAATCCCGATTTCTCGGGATTTTTGTTTCTTTTATTCGTATTTATTAGTATTTCCATTCGCAACTATTCGCAACTATTCGCATTACAGAATAACTTCCGCCAAGAGATTTCTCCGTCCGAAAGCGAAAGCTTCTTTTTTGGTTTCCATATAGATGTCTATATGATTGCCTTTGATGGCTCCTCCGCGATCCTGGCAAATATAAGTTCCCATTCCTTCAATACGCAGTTTGGTTCCGAACGGAAACTGGGGAGGACAAGCCAGCGTTTCTTTTTCCAAGACTTTGAGCCCGGAAGCGGTAATACCGTCAGACTTTCCGCACTCATCCGCCGCGGCAGTATACGCCGAAGCATTAATGGAAAATTTACCCTTGGGGTAGCTGGCGTTTTTACGCTTTTCCGCGAAACGCGCCAAAGCTTTTTCCACTTCCAGCTCGCGCTTGGTTTTCTCCGGCACGAAACCTTCCGAACCGAATTGCGCCAAAGCCAGTCTTTTTTCCTTGATAACTCCGTTTTCAATTATCAAATTGCTGTCTATTTTGAAATTTATTTTTGTTTCATTAGATTCCACGGCTTCCTGAGCGAAAGCCAATTTCGGAGCGATTATCGCGAAAAGGATAACCAGCGCCACGGCGATTCTAATGATACGCATTTATTACCCTTAATTGTTAAACTGCCTCAATGCAGGTCATATAAAAAAGCCTCTTCTTGAGACTCGTCTAAATGACTTATCATTATAGCGGAAGAAAACCAAAAAGTCAAATCATTATGCTATCTTTTGGCTCAAATAAGCCATTCTTGTTTTAGGAAATCCCTTGTTTAGGCTTGAATGAACCATAAAAATTCAAAATGTCCCATCGCGTTTTTTGCCTCAAAAAAGCCTTAAATCCGCTTTTTTTTATTTTCGTGAAGATTCCAGAATAGCGTTTATTCCATTCTCGTCTTGGCATTTATACTCATCACTGGCGCTATAAAAACGCTTTTTCGGTCCATAACATCCTCCATTTTCTTTGTTGATCGTCGCCATCAACGGCATCAAAAAGCCCATATCTTGAGAAGTAAAATAATTATAAAGATACCCTACTGTCCCAATCCTTTCTTTTTTTCCCATCCTCGCGAATACGCTCATATCGTCAAATTTAAGACCGCTCCAGTCCAGATGCAAAAAGACGTTACTAGCTTTCTCTCTGTATTTTTCATTCCAAAGCAGCGCCCAGCAGCTTTCCAGATGACTCCAGCAAGGACCATCCTCTATTTTTCCGTCATCCCCGATTCCCACGCCGCCTTCGATATAGTCAAACTGGCGCAAATATTCTTCATCGGTTATGTCTCCCGTCTGCGCCCCGATAGCGATTTGCATATCTTTTTTCCGGGCATAGCCGCGCATATCCGCCAAAATTTCCGCCAAGTCTTCATTGTCTTTCCGGGATTCGTCTTGGTAATAAATCTGGCCAAACAGAAAACTTTGGATTCCCGCGTCCATCGCCTGCCGAGTAACCTGCTTCAAATACCGGCGATACTCTTTTTTGGCAAAAGTAGGTTTGCAAGTATGTTCTCCCCAAACATTATCTGTTCCCAACCGGCACATTTTGGAGAACTCAAAATCCCGCTCGCCCTCCTCATATCTAAAATCGGCTTTTTTATCAATAGCTTCCGCGATGAACATTCCGTATATTACCTCCGGCTTTTCAATCTTTTTTATGATCTCCCGGGCTTTTTCGAAATCCGGCGGGCTTTTCCAGGTTTCCAGCGCCCGATGCAGATACACGCAATTGGAACGATTGACCATCGCTACGGAATTTTCCGTATCCTCTCCGTAACCGGAAAGAATCCCGTCCGCCACGCAGCCTTTGGTTTTCATTTTTTCCATGGAGATCGGTCCGGGAACGAAACCCTCCTTCACGCTTATACCGGTTTTTATATCGGTTTTTTCCGACACGGAGATAAAATCAGCAACATCCGCGCTGTCCTTGGGATAGACTGCCCAAGTCAGAAAAAGCAACAAAGCGCTTACTATCCCTATCAACGCCAGCCCTTTTCGAGTGCTGATCTGGACGCTTTTTTCCCAAACAAAAAAACTTCCAACAAAAAAAGATATCTTTTCCGCCAACCTTATTAAAAAATTTTCCGGCTTCCTGTATAAGTTCACAAACTTTGGGAAATTTTATTTTATCGGACTTCTATTATACTGCCAATCCTATTACTGTCCACTCGCCGGAAAATTGCAACAAAAAAAACAGCCTGTCTAAGCCGCGAGCTTTTTGATTTTCAAAAAATCTTTTTAGAACTTTTCCCAACTGGCGAAAAAAGAGAAATTTTCATCTCCCTCACCAATCTTCCTATATTCTCGCGGAGAGAGAGGGATTTGAACCCTCGATGCCCTTTCGGACATACTTGCTTTCCAAGCAAGCGCACTAGACCACTATGCGACCTCTCCAATTCACCCAACACACAACATGAAGTATGAAGCAAAAAATACACCTACTAAGCCTTCCTCATGTTTCATGTTTCATGTTTCATGTTTCATGTTTCATGCTGCGCGATTTCCTTTATCCCCACCAATCTCATCTTTTCTCCCCCGGGCATTCTGCCCAGAACCTCCACTATTTTATCTCCGGATTCAAGCCTTCCGTCCTTTTTCGCCTGCTCTATCAACAAATCCAAGTATCCATCCAAATCACCCACTTTGTCAAATAAATAAGCCTCCGAACCCCAAACCATCGAAAGCTGGTGGTAAATTTTTTGTCCGCAAGCGGCTACGATTATTTGAAAAGACGGCCGGAAATTGGAAATCATCCTGGCGGTAAAGCCGGATTGGGTTATCGCCAAAACCGCCCGTGCTTCGGAAGTTTTCGCCAATTTCATAGCGCTGGCGACGATTGAAGCATAATCCGAAGAAAGGTGATCCTCTATTTCAATATGGGCGGGCACATAGTCATCAAATCTCGACTCTTCCACGTCGCTGATAATTTTTGCCATTGTCTCCACGGCTTTCAAAGGAAATTTCCCATTGGCTGATTCGCCCGAAAGCATTACCGCGTCGGTATGATCAATGACGGCGTTGGACACATCCGAAACTTCCGCCCTGGTCGGAAGAGGATTCTCAATCATCGATTCCAGCATCTGCGTCGCCACAATCACCGGGCGGGCGGCGCGCAGACATTTTCCGATTATTTCTTTTTGGTAAATCACTACCTTGCTTTCATCCATCTCAATGCCCAAATCTCCTCTGGCCACCATAATCACATCCGTTTCCGCGATTATCTCGTCGATATTTTTAATAGCTTCTTTCCTTTCTATTTTCGCCACGATGCCGGGCAAATCATTTTCCCGCCCTAGCATTTTCTTTATCTTTTCCCGGGTTTCTTTTATTTCCCCGGCCGTGCTTACGAAAGACAAAGCCACAAAATCGACATCCTTTTTCAGCGCGAATTCCAAATCCTCCATGTCCTTCTCCGTCACCGCCGGAATTTTTATCTTAGAATCGGGAACATTAACCCCTTTATGATTCTTAACTGTCCCGCCATTCAAAACCCGCGCGATAACAAAACCCTCGCCCTTTTCGACAACATTCAATTTCTTCAGTCCGTCCTCAATTAAAATATTCTCGCCAATTTCTATGTCGCTTATTATTCCCGGAGAGTCAAGAAATATTCTTTTATTGGAAATTTGGTCATTGGAAATTTCCGCCATAGGCGGATCAGCCTTTGGCTGAGATTGTGTAAAATTGAAAATTGAAAATTGAAAATTAAGATCCACTGAAATATCAGAAACTAAAATATATTCGCCATTCTTAATTTCAACATCTTTCTCCACCACCGTCCTTATCCTCGGCCCCTGCAAGTCCGCCATAATTCCCAACGAAACGCCAAATTCCTTCCTTAACTCTTGGAGCGTATCGATGACTTTCCCGTTGGACTCGTGCGTCCCGTGGGAAAAATTTATCCGCGCCACATTCATTCCGGCTTTTATCATTTTTCTCAATATCTCCTTCGACTCCGACGCCGGGCCGATAGTAGCGACAATTTTAGTTCTTTTCATGGTTACGAAATACGAAATGAATACGAAATACGAAAGTACGAAAAAGGAAAGCTTGAGTGTTTCGTATTTCGTCCATTTCGTGGTTCGTAAATGCCAATTCGTAATTGGTTAGAAATTATTTCTTTACGCATTATATCATTAAACAGCAAATCAAAACAGGCAACCACAAAAAGGATTGCCTGCTGTTTTCACAAAGCTATTTTTTATTCGTAACCATTCATACTCCCATTCGTAAGTATTCGCTTTTCAATTCGTGAGCATTTGTAATTTCAGATGTTGATTTTCTCGGCCAAATCTCCAATTATGGGAAGCGGTTTCATTTTTCCCTGGAACACGCTGATTACAGCCATAATCCAGAAAATGAAAAGCGCCAAGGCCAAAAGCCATCCGAAAATCGGAACCCAGGAGAAAAACCAACCGATAAGCATAACCAAACCTTGCTTGGCGTGGAATTGCGCGAATTTTGAATCTTTCTTGGCAAGAAGCGGAATGAGGCACAAAATTCCCAAGTATCCCAAAAGCGCCCATAGCTTGTTTTTCTGCGCGTCTTTGTCTTCGGCGCTGCCGCTTCCGGAGTTTCCACTCTGTCCGACAGGAGGCTGCTGTGGAGCCGGATTCTGGCTGTTGTCCTGATTTTGGTTTTGATTCATTTGTTCTTCCATATAACACCTGCCTCTCTAGTATCGCTTAAGAAATAAATTTCCTTGCACTTATGATAGCACATATATTCCCAATCTGACAAAACCTAACTCCTACTTGATATTTCCCAATTCCTCAAGTATTTCTTCCGGAATCGGATTGTTCTTCGGACTCACCCCCGGATACCGCCACGCGCTGATGATTTTTATCTGTTTTCTATTTTGAACTTTCGTTCCACGCTCCATGCTACGCGTTCCACGTTTCTGGAACATCACCCAAATCTCCTGCTTCCAAATTTCTTTACCATTTATGATTTTCGCCGAAACCGGCTGCATCACCGCTACAGTATTTTTTACAATCCCTTCTTCTTTTCTTTTGGGGCGTTTAATAACATTCTTCACTCTCTGCTCGGAAAGCCCGTATTGCCGCATTTTGAAAACACTATGCGCCGTCCAAAGATATTCAGAGGTGTTTTTGGGAAAATTAAACATTATCCTGCCTGCCTCGTATTTTGTTTAGAAAATCTCGCGGGTTAAGAATCTGGATTTTACCGAATTTTTTGAGTTTTAGCAGGTGGACATCGCCAGTAATAATAAAACCAGCTCGGCCGGCCAAAGCACATTCAAGAAACTTGTTGTCGGACGGATCATCTTTGACAATATTCAACTTTTTCCCTGGAAAAACCAGCTTACTAATAGCAACGTAATCATCTATAAGATTTTTTATTTCTAACGACGTTAATTTGTGCCTTTTTCTGATTTTTGAATAACTTAAAACTTTCAATATTTCCAAAATTATTTCTTCGGAAACAAGTACATTGAATTCATCTCGCTCCAAAAGACGTAAAATCTTGGCCGAATTTGATTTCGGCGTTATAAGCGCACTTATAAAAACATTGGTATCAATAACAATTTTCACCTTTTTTGTTTTGTTTTCCTGGCATCCCGGATGGCTTCGTCGATCTCCTGTTCTACGATTTTAGCGTCAACATTTTTGGTTTTCGACTGAATCTTCCCTGCCAACTTGAAAAACCTGCCTTTGGCCAATTCTCTGTCCACAACAGCTTTCGGCTTGATTTTAATCGAACTGTCATTAAAACTCACCTCCAAAAAATCCCCTTCTTCGATGTCTAAAACCCTCCTTACTTCTTTGGGCAGGGTTATTTGGCCATTTCTAACAACTTTTACAAGAGTAGTCATATTTTTACATATTATGTAATTATGTAATTATGTAATTTACATTATATGCTACACATTAGTGTCTGTCAATATTTCCGAAATAACAGTCGGTTACAAAGTGTAACCGACTGTTATTATATTTCGACCGTACGATTTTCCCATACTCTTCCAGGTTGTCCCGATTTATGGGACAACTTGTTTTTCTAAACGCTCATACCCCGCAAGTTTTTTACCCGTTCCTCAATCGGCGGGTGGGTCATAAACAAAGAAGAAACTTTTTTACCTTTAAAAGGATTGGCAATGTAGAGATGGGCAGTGGCGCGGTTGGCGGCTTCGAGCGGTTCGGTATCGCGCGAAATTTTTTCAAGAGCCGAAGCCAAGCCTTCGGGATAGCGCGTAAGGAGCGCGCCATCGGCATCAGCCAAAAATTCACGCTTGCGGGAAATTGCCAACTGCATAAGAACGACCGCGATCGGCGCCAAAATGGAAAGTATTATCGCCGCTATCATAAGAATCAGCCGCAACTGTCCTCCACCCTCATTATCACGGGAACGCCCGCCAAACCAAGCCCAATGCCGAAACCAATCCGCCAAAAGCGTCACAAACCCGACCAAAACCACCACGACCGTTGAAAGTAAAATATCGCGATTGCCGATATGCGACAGTTCATGGGCAATCACGCCTTCCAGTTCTGTTTTTTCAAGTTTTTCGATAATTCCGGTCGTGAGACAAATTACCCCGTGCGCCGGATCGCGTCCCGTCGCGAAAGCATTGGGAGCGCTGTCTTGGATGATATAAATTTTGGGTACTGGCAATCCGGCGGTAATGCAAAGATTTTCCACGATATGATAAATCTCCCGGGCGTTTTTATGCGTCACTTCTTTGGCCCCGCTCATAGCGAGAACAATCTTGTCGCTCCACCAATACGACGCGAGACTCATCACGATCGAAAAAATAACCGCGCCATAAAGTATGGCGCTATTCCCCATCGCTCTCGCGAAAACATAACCGACACCGATAACAAAAACCAAAAAGCCGGTGATGTAGAGCCAGGTTAAACGGATGTTGCGATCGGATTGAGTATATAAAGTTGCCATAACAAAGTTCTAATTCACCTAATCTCTAATTCACCTAATAAAATTCAAAAATAACCAAAAGTCAAATAAAATTCCTAACACTAAATTTAAAAAATTTGTTATTTAGCATTTGATATTTTATTTTGCTATTTCGCCTTTGACCTTTTATTAGGTGAGTTCTCTAGAATTCCACTTTCACATTCTCCTTCTCCCCCTCCTCCGCCTCAAAGAATTCTCGCTTAGTAAACCCGAGCATTCCGGCCATCATGTTGGTCGGGAACACTTCCAGTTTAGTATTGAAGTCGCGTACGTTGCCGTTGTAGAACCGGCGAGAAGCCATGATTTTGTCTTCCGTGTCGGTCAGTTCCCGTTGGAGTTCCAAAAAGTTCTGATTGGCTTTCAGATCCGGATAAGCCTCCGTTACCGCGAACAGTGATTTTAACGCTCCGGAAAGCATGTTCTCCGCCTGCGATTTATCGGCCATATTCCCCGCGCCAAGAGCGCGTGTCCGCGCCTCGGTTACTTTTTCAAAAACCTCTTTCTCGTGCGCCGCGTAACCCTTTACGGTCGAAATCAGATTCGGAATAAGATCGTGTCGGCGTCTTAACTGCACATCAATATCGCTTTCCGCCTCATCTACCCGGTTCTTGAGGCGGATTAGACCGTTGTACATCGCGATTATCGCGATAACCGCGACCACCAAGATAATCCCCAAAATCAATCCAATTCCCATACTTTTATTTATCCCCTCTCACTTTTTTGCTTTCTTGAACTCTTCTTATTTTCGCCAAAGGCGAGCAAAAAAGTGGGAGGGGATGAACTTACTAATTATGATTTAATATTAGCAATTTTTAAGCCATATGTAAAATCGTATAAATATGCTACAATTAAACTGGACTGCTAACCAATAATACAAAAAGCTATGATTGATATATCAAAATACTATATTGTTATTTTGCCCTTGGTCGTTTTGACGATAATAAGGATAATAAAATTTATAATTTTCTTCATAAGACACGGGTATGATTTTAACTACGCATTGGAGCATGGGGTAACTTATGGACACATGCCTTCCGCCCATACCGGTTTTGTCGTTTCTTTGGTTACTTCCGTGGGTTATTATGAAGGTCTGAACACGGGAGCCTTCGCCGTAGCTGTTACCTTCGCCATACTTATAATTGACGACGCCGTGCGGCTTCGGATGTACCTTGGCGACCAGGGAAGATATATCAACATGCTTACTCAGGAACTGAATATAAGCGAAGATAAGTTTCCGCGCCTCAAAGAAAGAGTGGGACACCGGAAAGCGGAAATTGTTGTCGGAGGAATTTTGGGATTTATCTTAACTTTGGCTTTTGCTACAGCTTTGTCTTAACCTATAGGTTAGACTGCAAAAAAAGTACGTACTATTTGTACGTACTTTTTTAAGTCTTTGCTCTTATCCGTATAAAATTCGTCAGAAATTCGTATTAATTCGCATTCCCCAATTCTTCCAAAATCACCTTCTCATCGTTCCAAGGAATGCGCTGGTCGCCAACTGCCATCGTTTCTTCCGCTCCCTTTCCCGTCACCACCATGATATCTCCCGAATGCGCCAGCTTCAGCGCAAATCTAATTGCTTCTCTCCTATCCAAAATCCTCCAGCAATTTTTCCCCTCAACTTTACCAATTACTCCACTAAAAACTTCATTTATTATACTCTCCGGATTTTCACCATACGGGTCTTCGTTAGTCACAACAATATAGTCCGCGTGCTTGGAAACGATTTCTCCCATCATCGGCCGTTTGCCGCGGTCGCGTTCTCCGCAAGAGCCGAACACTGCGATGACTTTGGCGCCCGGGCGCTTGTTTTTTATTCGGTCAATAAGAAAATAAAGTTTCTCCAAAGAATCCGGCGTCAAAGCGTAATCGATAATCACGTTGAATCCCTTGTCGTTTTTCACGAAATACATTCTTCCCGGAATGTAGTCGATTTTAGCCAGTGCTTTTTTTATGGTTTCCGGACTGATGCCTTGCGAAAATGCCACCGCCGTCGCTCCCAAAGCGTTTTCCACATTGAATTCGCCCGGAAGTTTCAGTTCATATTTATCACCATTGATTGTATAAGCCGAGTGGTCTATTTCCAAACTGATATTTTCCGCCCGCACTAGATTGACTTTCCCGCAATCCAGCTTAGCGCAATCAATTTCTTTTTTAGTAAAGCCGTATTTATTTTTAGCGCTCCAGAGAAGATAGTCCCGTGGCTTTTCCATATCCAAATTCACCACAATCGTTAGGACGCCCCGAAACAACTTCAGTTTGGCAACTCGATATTCGTCCATATTTTTATGATAATCCAAATGCTCGCGCGTCACATTGGTTATCACCGCCACATCGTATTTGATTCCCCAAACCCGGTACTGATCCAGCGAATGCGAGGAGGTTTCCAAAACCAGATAATCGCATTTAGCATCCGCCGCTTTTTTTATGAATTTTTGGACGGAAAAACTGGACAGCGTGGTAAATTTAGTTTTATTCACCCATTCTTTTTTTCCAATCTTAAAATTAATCGTCGACGCCATAGCCACTTTATGTCCCGCTTCTTCCAAAATTTTCGCGATCATCTGCGTCGTCGTCGTTTTTCCGTTAGTTCCGGTAATCCCGATGACTTTCACGCGCCGCGAAGGAAAACCGAAAACAACATTGGCAAGAATTGCTTGAAGAAAGTGATAATAATTTTTCAGGTACTGGGGGATAAGAGATTTGAGATTCATGTAATTTGTAACTTGGTAATTAGTAATTGGGATGTTATACGAATCCGCCGAAGTCCTAATTACGAATTACTATTTACGATTTATTTCCACGCTTATTTTACCCAGCTTTTCATCTTCTGTATCATCCTATACCCCCAATACTTCCCTTGGTTCAATATTATATCATAACTTCCCGGAAATGTGACCGGCGCGGTATTTGGC